>Ga0208321_1000145_pt1 | contig 81634 bp, 87 predicted proteins | sample June2015DPH_4_15_FD_184692 | JGI IMG/M metagenome (GOLD analysis project Ga0208321, IMG submission 184692) | Peatland microbial communities from SPRUCE experiment site at the Marcell Experimental Forest, Minnesota, USA - June2015DPH_4_150... | ecosystem: Environmental > Terrestrial > Soil >... | reverse complement strand
CAGCATAAGCGCCCTCGACGCTCTCTCCTTTGCCGCAAAGATCATCAGGGAACAGATGCGCATATTCATAAATTTTGAGGAACCGCTGGATTACGAGGGGGGAGAACTGAAGGAGGGCGAAAGACAGGAGTTCAATGACAACCTTTACCGGAACGTCGATGAGCTCGAGCTGTCCGTCAGGAGTGCCAACTGTCTGAAGAATGCAGACATAAAGTACATCGGTGAGCTCGTGCAGAAAACTGAGCAGGAGATCCTGATGACCAAGAACTTCGGAAGAAAATCACTCAACGAGATAAAAGAGATACTTGCGTGCATGGGGCTGAAGCTCGGCATCAGGCTTGACAACTTCCCGCCCAGGGAGGAGCTCGACAGGATGGCGCAAAGAAGGAAAGACCAAGGATAGAGGGTGCATCATGAGGCATTTGAAAGCAGGCAGGAAGCTGAACAGGACGTCAAGCCACAGGAAGGCGCTCTTTCGTAATCTGGCCGCAGCCCTTTTTCATCACGAGAGCATTAAAACGACCAACCCCAAGGCTTTGGAGCTCCGGCGCGTTGCCGATAGGCTCATCAGCCTGGCGAAGAGCGGAGGCACCCATGCCGCGCGCCACGCTTTTGCAATCTTGCGGGATAAGGAAGCGGTAAAAAAGCTCTTTTCGGACATAGGCATGAGGTATTCCGGCATCAACGGGGGGTACACACGGGTCCTCAAAATCGGCTCCAGGAAGGGCGATGCTGCGCCCATGGCCCTTGTCGAGCTGACCCAGAAGAGGGGCCAGAAGGACCAGGAGAAGGGGCAGAAAAAGGAAGCCAAAGAGGCCAAGACAAAGAAACCTGCCCAGACCGGCCGGGGCAAGAAAGAGCAGGAGAAGGGGGAGAAAAAGGAGGCCAAAGAGGCCAAGGCAAAGAAACCTACCCAAAAGACTGGCCGAAAAAAACAGGCCAAAGCAGGAGAAGACTGATTACCCGGTATAGGACGGTCATAGTTGGGGGATCGTCTAACGGCAGGACACAAGATTCTGGATCTTGCTATCTAGGTTCGAATCCTAGTCCCCCAGAACTGCATAATGTCTCGACCCATCGCCTTAATCGCACGGGCTTGCCATAAGGAACAACTAAAACGTCCAATGGATGCGCGTGGCGCCTTGACTATAATCACATGGCTTTCCCACAGGAAACAACTAAAACGTCTTGCCTTCTTAACGAGGGCGGGCCGGTTGTCGGTGGGCGCCGGCGAAAGCGGGTTGCCCGCGGCCGGTCGCCCTTTGCTCAGGGAGGGGGCGCGGAAGCCCTGATAATTGCATGCAAAGAAGGGTCGCCGTAATCGTACCGGCTTTCAACGAAGAGCAGACGATCGGAAGCGTCATTAGGGGCGTGAAGGGGCTTGGCGCCGAATACGAAGTGATCGTCGTCAACGATTGCTCGGGGGACAATACCACCAGGAACGCGGAGGCCGAAGGGGCTACGGTCATCGAGCTGCCCGTAAATCTCGGCATCGGAGGGGCCGTTCAAACGGGTGTGAAATATGCGCTGGCGGCCGGCTTCGATGCCTGCGTCCAGGTCGATGGAGACGGTCAGCACCCGCCTTCCGAGATCCCGAAGCTGGTCGAGCCTCTCTTCGGCGGCGGGGTGGATATGGTGGTAGGCTCGCGCTTTCTTGGCGGCACTTACAAGGTCCCTTTCATGAGGGCATTCGGCATCAGGATCATATCGCTCTTCCTCAGGGCGAGCACCGGCGTGAGATTCAAGGATACCACAAGCGGGTTCAGGGCGTTCTCGAGGCCGGTGATGGCATTTTTTGCACGCAGCTATCCCCAGGATTACCCCGAACCGGAATCTCTGCTCATGGCACATCTCAAGCGCTTCAAAGTGGTAGAGGTCGCCGTGGATATGAATTACAGGGAGCATGGGATATCGTCAATCACGCCTTTTCGTGCGGCTTACTACATGACGAAAGTGCTTTTGGCGATGCTGATCGATCTCTTCAAGGAGTTCTAAGGAGACTACGGAAATGCTCCATATCCGCCTCTTTATTGGCCTAATCAGTGTTGTTTTTTTCGTGGTTACCTTCGAGTTCATCAGGAAAAGGCACCTGAGGGAGGAATACGCGATCCTCTGGCTTTTCACGTCCTCCATCATAGCAGCACTCAGCCTCTGGCCCGGGTTTGTGAACATCTTGAGCGAAATAACGGGTCTCTATTACATCACCGCAGTGCTGATTATCGTTTTTGCCTTTGTTATAGCAGTGCTCATGCACTATTCGATCACCATATCGAAAATAAAGGAGATGAACAAGGAGCTAACGCAGAAATGCGCCATGCTCGAGCTGCGTTTGCGCGAACTTGAACGGACGCAGGGTCGGTAAGGAAAAATGGAGCGGGCAACGGGGCTCGAACCCGCGGCATCAAGCTTGGGAAGCTTGCACTCTACCAACTGAGTTATGCCCGCTTATAAGAGAATAATAGAGGAACTGCCACGCCAAGTCAATACCTTTGAAGGTCGGCCGAAAACTGTGATCTTCTTGCCGTTCCCCGGTTTTCTTTGCTAAGAAAGGGGCTTCGTGGAATTGCTTATGAGGATGCGATCTGTTATAAAATTAGCTCATTTTTCGTCGCCATGAGGACCGAAGAGTTCGATTATTCACTGCCCGGGGATTTAGTCGCCCAGCACCCCGCGAAGGAAAGGACGGCGTCCCGCCTCCTCGTTCTTCGCAGGTCGGACGGGCACGTGGAGCACCGCCATTTTGCCGATATAAGGGGCTACCTGAAAGAAAATGACCTGGTAGTACTAAACGACACCAAGGTCTTGCCTGCCCGGCTAGCCGGGACCAAGGTGACGGGAGGGGCTGTCGACATCCTGCTGACTGAGAAAATCGATGAGAAGAAGTGGTCCTGCCTTGTCAGGGGCCTCAAGAGGGGGACCGGAAAGGTGGTGGTCAGCGTAGGGGGAGTATCTCTCGGACTTCTACCCGGACCCGACGGGTGGACAGCCGAGTTTCCCGAAGGGCTGGACGCTGGGGAGCTGATGGCCCGGTCAGGTCGCATGCCCCTGCCCCATTACATCAAGAGGGGGACAAACGAGGGCCGGCAAGGCGACGACGAGCGGTACCAGACCGTCTATGCCCGCTGTGAGGGATCTATTGCTGCGCCGACAGCCGGGTTGCACTTCGACGAGGACTTGCTCCGGAGGATCGAAGGGGTGGGTGCTACCGTAGTCAGCCTGACGCTCCACATAGGGATAGGCACGTTCTTGCTCATAAAGAGCGAACATGTGGAAGCACACGAGATGCACAGCGAGCACTACTCCCTTTCGCCCGGGTTAAAAGAGGCGGTTAAAAGGGCAAAGGCCGCGGGCGGCAGGGTCATCGCGGTGGGGACGAGCGTAGTGAGGACGCTGGAGACGGCCTATGGGGGAGAGAATGGGACGCTGGCGGGCAGCACGAGCCTTTTCATCTATCCAGGCTACAGGTTTCGCGTCGTGGACGGGATCATCACCAATTTTCACCTGCCCAGATCGACGCCGCTCTTGCTCGTTTGTGCCTTCGCCGGAAAAGAAGCAATAGAGGGGGCTTACAGGGAAGCCGTCGAGCGGGGCTATAGGTTTTACAGTTACGGCGACGCAATGTTTATTTCATGAACCCTCTCGCTATCGCAAAAGTCGACGGGCAGGCCAGGCTCGCCGCTCTTCAAACGGAGCACGGTTCGGTAGAGACGCCGGTTTTCATGCCGGTGGGGACGCAAGGGGCAGTCAAAGCCATTCTTCAACGGGACCTCAAGGAGATGGGGGTAAGGATGGTGCTGGCCAACGCGTACCATCTCTATTTGAGGCCGGGTGATGCCCTTATCAGGGACATGGGTGGCATCCAAGCCTTCATCGACTGGGACGGGGCGGTATTGACGGACAGCGGAGGATACCAGATCTTCAGCCTCGGAGGGCTTAGAAAGATAGAGGAAGAAGGTGTGACCTTCCAGTCACACATTGACGGCTCGAAGCACTTCCTCACCCCTGAGCGGATAGTGGAGGTGCAGGAGCACATCGGGGCGGACGTCTGCATGTGCCTTGACGAGTGTGTAGCCTATCCATCGTCCCGCACCTATACTAGCGCGGCGGTCGACCGCACTACCAGGTGGGCGGCGAGGTGTCGGAATGCAAAGGCCCCGTCCTCACTTCTCTTCGGCATTGTCCAGGGCGGCATGTATGCCGATTTGAGGCGCCGCTCTGCGGCCGACCTTCTAGAAATCGGGTTCGACGGGTACGGGCTCGGCGGCTTCAGCGTGGGCGAGCCCAAGGACGTCATGTGGGAGATGGTCGACGAGGTTATCGGCCTGCTGCCCGCAGATAAACCACGCTACCTCATGGGTGTCGGCTTTCCGGAGGATATAGTGGAAGGTGTAAAGAAGGGTGTTGACATGTTCGACTGCGTTATCCCCACGCGGCATGCCAGAAACGGCAGCCTCTTCACAAAAACGGGCAGGATCAACATCAAGCACGCAAAATACGCCGCTGATGAACGGCCCATCGATGAGACATGCCTTTGCTACACGTGCATGCATTTCTCGAGGGCCTATCTCAGGCATCTCCTTATGGCCCGCGAGCTCGCGGCTTACTATCTCAACACTCTGCATAACCTCTTCTTTTACACTGAGCTGCTAAGCCGCATTAGGGCCGCAATCGGCGGAGGGAGGTTCGAGGAGTTCTATAAGGATTTTATGTCTCAATGGAAAGGAGGTGAATTATACGATGGATCTGGCATACGCGATGGGTAGTCAGGCAGGCGGCCAGGGGGGCAGCATGCTCACTTTCCTCCCCCTTATCCTCCTGTTCGCGGTCTTCTATTTTCTCCTTATAAGGCCGCAGCAGAAGAGGGCAAAACAGCACAAGACGTTCATGGAGAACCTGAAGAAGGGAGATACGGTTATGACTTCGGGGGGTTTGTATGGTAAGATAACAGGTATCACCGACGAGGCAATTACCATGGAAATAGCCGAAAAAATCAGGGTAAAAGTCGCAAAAAACGCGGTAGTAGACTACGTGAAAGGAGAACAGGCGTGAGAAGGTATGAGAACATTTTGATAGTGGCCCCAGACTGTACGAAGGAGGAAGAGGACGACCTGCTCCGAAGGGTACAGGCAAACGTCGAGAAACTGGGCGCGGAATTGCTGCGAGTCGATGACTGGGGCGTGCGAAAGCTTGCCTATCAGATCAAGAAGAAAGACAGGGGCCACTACTTCTTCCTGCTTCTGAGCATGGATGAGTCAACCGTGGTAGTGCTTGACAAGTTTTATAGGACGATGGACCTTATTCTAAGGCACCTTTTTGTCGTGGTCGACGAGAAGGACAAGGGACTGGAGAAGCCGCCGGAACCAGTCGTCTTCGATGAGCTGGAGGGTGAAGCATAGTGAACAAGGTCTTCCTCTCAGGAAAGGTGAAGAAAAGGCCGGAAGTGGCATACACTCCGAGGGGCCGAAAGGTTATCACCTTTCCCATCTGGGTCGCCGAAGGCGATTTCAGCGTAGAGATCATAGGCGCAGGTGAGGCCTTTCCGGGAGGACTGGACGAAGCAATCGGCGGCGGTGTTCTGGTAGCAGGAGAGCTGATCAAGACCAAGCTTAAATCCCGCGACATTTTGAGAGTGAAGGCCAGTAAAATCTTACGGATGGAGGAGTAAATGCCGAGGATGCAGGATTCCGGAAAAAAACGCGTCTACGTGAGGAAGCGGGTATGTCGGTTCTGCCAGGACGCGAGTATCAAGATAGATTACAAAGACCCGAAGCTTCTTAAGCATTTCATCACGGAGCGAGGCAAGATCATGCCCAGAAGGATGACGGGCACCTGTGCCAACCACCAGAGAAAGTTGCGGGAAGAGATCAAGAAGGCACGACACATAGCGTTTTTGCCCTTCACGACGGTGACGCGATAGGAGGAAGCAATGAAGGTCATACTGCTCGACAATGTGGAAGGGGTCGGCAAGAAGGGCGAGACTCGCGACGTGAGGGACGGTTTCGGAAGGAATTTTTTGGTGCCAAGGGGCTTTGCCATGCCGGCGACCAGGGGCAACATCAAAAGGGCGCAGGAACAGGCCAAAGTCATAATGGGAAAAAGAGAGAAGGACCTCGAGACTGCCGGGCAGATGAAAATGCGGCTGGAAGAGGCCCCGCCCTTAGTTATCAAGAAGAAATCGGGTGTAGACGGGAAGCTTTTCGGCTCCGTGACCGCCAAGGATGTGGCGGAGGCGGCGACAACGGCGCTTGGCCTCGAAATAGACCGGAGGGCGTTGCGCCTCGTCGAGCCTATCAAGATGACAGGCGCTTATACAGTCGAGGCACACCTCGAAAAAGGCGTAGTCGCCCAGATAAGGCTCGAAATAGAAGAAGAGTAGATGGCAAGGGTAGCGAAAAACCCTGTTGAGAGCAAGGGGCGTGTACCGCCCCAGAACCTCGATGCGGAGCAGTCGGTCCTCGGCGGCATTCTCATCGACCCGGAAGCGTTGAACAAGGTAGTCGATGTCGTCGATCCGGCAGATTTCTACAGGGAGGACCACAGGACCATATACCAGATGGTGCTGGATCTCTACGAGAGGAACGAGCCCATCGATCTCGTTACCGTAACGAGCCTGGCCCGCGACAAGGGGCTGATCGAGAAGATAGGGGGCGTGGCAAACCTGAGTCGCCTCGTCGATGCCATGCCCACATCGGCCAATATAGTACAGTATGCGAAAATGGTGAGGGAGAAGGCATTGCTCCGCAATCTCATGCATACCGCGACGGAGATAGTCGAAAAAGGCTACGAGGTCGATGCGAACGTGGACAACTACATAGACGAGGCCGAGAAGATGATCTTCCAGATCTCGGAGAGGAAATACAAACCTTCTTTTTTCTCCATAAAAGATCTCGTCATGGAGAACATGAAGGTAATCGAGAGGCTCAGCGAAAAAAAACAGGCCGTCACCGGGGTGCCCACGGGCTTCTCGGAGCTGGACAAGCTGACCAGTGGATTACAGCCTTCCGACCTGGTCATAGTCGCAGGCAGGCCAAGCATGGGGAAGACCGCCTTCTGTCTCAATATCGCCCAGCACGTGGGGCTCCTGGATGGCGGTGTTCCGGTCGGCATCTTTTCTCTTGAGATGTCGAAGGAGCAGCTCGTCATGAGGCTCCTGAGCTCGGAGGCGGAGGTCGAGTTCTCAAAGCTCCGCTCCGGCGCGATCAAGGATACGGACTGGCACAAGATCGGAACGGCCGCGGGGAGGCTATACACCGCCCCCATCTACATTGACGATACCCCGGCTCTGAGCATCCTTGAGTTGAGGGCAAGGGCCAGGCGCCTGAAGAAGGAGCACGGGCTCGAGCTCCTCGTCGTTGATTACCTCCAGCTCATGCGGGGCAGGACGAGCAGCCTCGACCGGAGAGAGCAGGAGATATCGGAGATATCCAGGTTCCTCAAGGCTCTGGCAAAGGAGTTGAACATCCCTGTCGTCGCCATATCCCAGCTCAACAGGATGGTGGAGCAGAGGGAAGACAAGCGACCGCGTCTGGCAGACCTCCGGGAATCGGGCGCCATAGAGCAGGATGCCGACGTTATCATTTTTATTTACAGGGATGAGGTCTACAACAGGAATTCCGAGCGAAAGGGCGTGGCGGAGATTATTGTGGGCAAACAGCGGAACGGCCCGACAGGCGAGATCGAAACTGCGTTTATTTCGGCCTACACAACTTTCAAGAACCTTTACAGAGAATGAACCTGCCCAACCTCCTCTCATTGTTTCGTCTCTTCGTTACGGCCTTTTTCATCGCCCTCGTTGCCTACGGACGGTTTAATGTTGCCCTTTTCCTCTTCCTGCTCCAGGCCCTGAGTGATCTCCTCGACGGATTCTTCGCCAGGCGTATGGGTGCGAAAACGAGCCTTGGCGCCTACCTCGATCCCTTAGCGGACAAGGTGATGCTCGCATCGTCGTATATAGTGCTCTCCCTCCAGAAGTTCGTCCCCTTCTCGCTGGTAGCCGTGGTGCTCCTCCGGGATCTTGTCATCTCAATCGGGTTTCTTATATTATTGAAGAGGGGCCTCGCGATGAACCCTGTGCCCAGTCTTGTAAGTAAGGCGACTACCGTGTTCCAGATGGTCACTGTCGTCTACGTGCTTTCCTTTGCAGGGCGGGGCTTTGAGCTGCCTTTGCTCAATCTGTTCTTTTTTGGCACAACCGCCCTTCTCACTCTCGTATCGGGTTTCCAGTACGTTTCTTTAGGTTTGACGGCATTTTTTCGGAAAGAAATCGTTTGACAGGATGGGCATCCTTTCGCTAACACTTTAAACAAAATAGAGGAGGCATTGATGGCTATCAGGGTCGGTATAAATGGGTTTGGCAGAATCGGTCGGCAGGTGTACAGAATAGGCTTCAATAATCCTGAGCTCGAGTTCGTTGCGATCAACGATATCACCGATGCAAGGACTCTTGCCCATCTCCTGAAATATGATTCGGTCCATAGGACCATGAATGCCGAAGTGGTGGCGGAAGACTGCTCGATAGTCGTAAACGGCAAGGCGGTCAAGGTGCTGTCGGAGAAGGACCCTGAAAAACTGCCGTGGAAGGAGCTGAAGGTAGACGTAGTGTTGGAGGCCACGGGGAAATTCACAGACAGGATAGGCGGCGAGAAACATCGTCTCGCCGGAGCGAATAAGGTTATCGTATCTGCCCCTGCCAAGGACCCGGACGTGACCTTCGTGCTCGGCGTCAACGAAGAGGTTTACAACAAAGAAAAGCACCACATCGTATCGATGGGATCATGCACTACGAACTGCCTGGCGCCGGTCGTGAAGGTATTGCACAGGGAGTTCGGCATAGAGCACGGTTTAATGACGACGATACATTCCTACACGAACGACCAGGTAACGCTCGACCAGCCCCACAGGGACCTCCGGAGGGCCCGGGCAGCCGCCCTTTCGATGATACCTACGACTACCGGCGCCGCAAAAGCGATCTCCGAGGTAATTCCGGATATGAAAGGGCGCCTCGACGGGCTGTCCATAAGGGTGCCGACGCCCACTGTTTCTCTGGTCGACCTCGTTGCCACCATTGCGAAGAGCACTACCAAGGAAGAGATCAACGGCGTATTCAAAAAGTACGCGTCAGGGCCGATGAAGGGGATACTCGCGGTTACCGAAGAAGAGCTCGTCTCCTCGGATTTTATCGGAAATCCTTATTCTTCGATCGTCGACCTCCCTTCGACCTTCGTGACAGGGGGCAAGATGGTGAAGGTCCTTTCATGGTACGACAACGAATGGGGCTTCTCAACGCGGATATGCGATCTTTTGACCTTCTTGATGAAGCGCTGACCGAGGGGCGAGCTAATGAAATCGATTAGCGAGGTCGATGTATCGGGCAAAAGGGTATTCATACGGGTCGATTTTAATGTGCCGATGGACGACGAGGGAAACATTACCGACGACACGAGGATCAGGGCGCACCTGCCTACCATAAGCCGCGTGGTCGAAGGGAAAGGGAAAGCGATCCTTGCATCCCATCTCGGCCGGCCCAAGGGCAAGAGATCGGAAAAGTACTCGTTGAAGCCTGTCGCAAAAAGGCTCTCCGATCTTATGGGCAAAAGGGTGGCATTTGCTGATGACTGCATCGGGACCGAGGCAGAAAAGGCCGTTGCAGCCATGAAGGACGGGGACATCCTGCTTCTCGAAAACCTCCGGTTTCATCCCGAAGAGGAAAAGAATGACAGGGATTTCGCCCGGAAGCTTGCCGAGCTGTGCGATGTCTACATAGATGACGCCTTTGCCGTTGCCCATCGGGGGCACGCCTCGAACGTCGGCATAACGGAGTTTGTTAAAGTCTGCGCTGTCGGGCTGCTCCTCGAGAGCGAGCTCGACTACCTGAAGAGGGCCACAGACAACCCCGTCAGACCCCTAGTTGCCATTATCGGAGGGGCGAAAGTCTCCGACAAGATCGGGGTGCTTCAGAAGTTGATAGAGAAGGTGGATAAGCTCCTCATCGGAGGCGGCATGGCCTTTACGTTCCTGAAGGCCCTGGGATACGAGATAGGGAGGTCTCTCTGCGAGGAGAACATGCTGGATGTGGCCAAGAAGGTCATGGCGATGGCGGCGGAGAGGAAGGTCAGGCTTTATCTGCCCATCGATTGCGTCGTAGCGGAAAAAGCGTCTGCCGATGCGGAGACCAAGTACGTGCCTACGCAGGAGATTCCGGCCGACTGGATGGCTCTCGATATCGGGCCTGCCTCGACGACGCTATTCGGAGAGGCCATTGCAGACGCCAAAACGATCGTCTGGAACGGGCCGATGGGCATGTTCGAAATCGATAGTTTCAGCAGGGGCACCTATGGTCTTGTCAACTTTGTCGTCAATTCCCACGCGCTCTCTATCGTCGGCGGCGGCGACACGGACACCGCCATCCACCGGGCCGGCAATGCCCACAGGATATCTTACATATCGACCGGGGGGGGCGCCTTCCTCGAGCTCCTTGAAGGGAAGACGATGCCGGCAGTGGAGGCCCTCGAGACCTGCGGGGGCGGGCGATGAGAAGATGGATGCTCGCCGGGAATTGGAAGATGCACAATACCATAGGGGAATCGACGGCCCTTGCGAAAGCGGTCGTTGCGGGCACGGCTGGGATGTCAGGCGGCGAGGTCATAGTTGCGCCGGTTTTCACCGCCCTTTCCGCTGTCTACGGGGTTGTCAAGGGAAGCCACGTTTCTATGGCGGGCCAGAATGTCTTCTACGAGGAGAAGGGTGCATACACAGGCGAAGTGGCGCCGGCCATGTTGAAAGACGCGGGCTGCGACTACGTCATCATCGGCCACTCCGAGCGTAGAAAGTACTTCCACGAGACCGATGAAGCCGTCAACACGAAGGTGAAGAAGGCGCTCTTGGCCGGGCTTAAGCCCATCCTATGCGTAGGAGAAACAGAGGAAGAGCGAGAAAAGGGTATTACCGAATTCGTGGTAGGCCGGCAGGTGAAGATCGGACTGTACGGGATAGACCGGCTGGAGGACATAGCGGTTGCCTACGAGCCGGTATGGGCCATAGGAACGGGCAAGAACGCCACGCCCGATCAGGCCCAGTCCGTCCATGCCTTCATAAGGCGATTGCTCTCGGACGGATATGGGGTTAAAGCGTCGAGCAACGCCAGGATCCTGTACGGAGGGAGCGTAACACCAGACAATATAGGCGGATTGATCGCCATGGAGGACATAGACGGCGCCCTCATCGGCGGGGCCTCCTTGAAATCCGATAGCTTTATCGATATAATAAAGACCGTTTGGAATAGACGGAAATGACTACTGCAATAGCTATCATACATATAATTGCCGCAATCGCCCTTATCCTTATCGTCCTTTTGCAGACTGGACGGGGGTCCGAGATAGGGGCGGCTTTCGGAAGCGGAGCGAGCCAGACCCTTTTCGGCAGCTCGGGAACGTCGGGGTTCATGACCAGGGTCACCACGATCGTCGTCATAATATTCATGCTAACGAGTCTCGTGCTGGCCTTGATGTACAGCAGCGGCCGGTCCGTATCGTCGAGGACCTCGATCCCGGCCCCGGTGGGAGAAAAACTGCCGACCAAGGCTCAGTAAGGCGTGCCGATGTGGTGGAATTGGTAGACACACCATCTTGAGGGGGTGGCGGGGAGACCCGTGCGGGTTCGAGTCCCGCCGTCGGCACCATTTTCCCTTGGCAATACTTACCTTTTGCCATCCCCTTTTCCCTCTGGTGAGAGTCTGGTGACCGCTTCAGTAATCGCGCTAGGCTTCAACCTTTTAAACTATCCTGAACTTTTCCTTCAAGAGCGCTTTTTTCAGCAATTCGCCGCACTTCTTGCTGCAGATCATGAAAAGAACCTCATTTCCTGCCTTTTTCGCTTCCGACTTGCGCTCGGGTATAATGGCGGGAACTAGCCTGTCGATGTGCCTGAGGGGTATCTGGATGGGCGAACCTTCGGGACCCGGGAGGCGTAGTCCTTTTCGCGTTCTGGCGCCGAGGCCGAAGACCTCGGCATCCTTTTCGATCTCCTTGTTGCACCAGGCGCAGATGTAAATCGTCTCTTCGTCTTCCGGCTCACCGCAGAAAGAAACTTTCGGACATTCCGAAGTCGGAATCACGCAATCATCAACCTTACCCTTCTTGCCGAGACATTCCTCGCAAATCCCCCAATGTTCACAGGCAACCCCCTTCACGACAGATCGCCCGCATTCAGTGCACCAGAGGTAACCGCATTTATTGCACAAGCCGATGGTGACATCCTCGATCCCCCCTATCTCTTCGCAGTCCCTTGTCTCTTTGCTCCCGCAGTGCGGGCAGGCGCCCACGAATATCTCCCAGGCGAATTCCTCGGGCGAAGTAGCCGATGATTCCTCGACTGCCCTCGCCAGCTCATCTTGTACTTCTTTGGGGAGGGCCTTCCACAGCTCCATGAAATGGTTCTCTTCCTTCATGGCCTCTATTATACACCCACTCTGAACGTCTTTTCCAATGAACACTCCCGTTTTCCCTGAGCTGCCCCCAATTTTACCTTTCGATGGAGCAGGAGAAAGGAAAGTGGCGTCTTTGCGCCTTCCGGAGTGGTTTTTCGGCGAACTTCGGCCGGAATAGGTGTATAATATGATGAACAATGAAAAATGGACGGCCCAAGATCGCAATCCTCGGTGCGGGCTTAACGGCGGCTTACCTTTACAGGCTGCTTCTGCGGAACGGCCTTCAGGCAGATATCTTTGGCAAAGACCCCGGCACTGTTTGCGGCATCAGCCCGTGCGCCTGGGGGACGTCGCGCGGTTTCGCCGATCTCGTCAAAGATGCGGGACTCGATGCGTCGACCTACGCACTCAGCCGCCCGGAATACGTACTGGTTGACGGTCTGCGGATCAGGGCCGACCTTATGACCATCGATAAGCAGAGACTCATAGGGGACCTGTTAGCCGGAGCCGAAATAAAACAGTCGGAGTTTGACGCCGGATCGTATGAAAGGGTCATCGATGCATCCGGGGTCTCGAGGGCGCTCTTGCCGCCTATTGATGACGACTTCATCCTTCCTTGCGTGCAATTCAGGGTGCGGACCAATGAAATTCTCGAAAATCGCATAAATCTCGGCGGGATAGGTTACGCCTGGTGTTTCCCCCTAGCCAAAAGGGAATACCACATTGGTTGCGGCAGCCTCATGTCGAACCCGGCCAACAGGCTGAAGGATCTCGGCTGGATTGGCGGCAACGGTAAGCAAGGCGAGATAGTGTGCGGCTGTAAGGGAAAGATTCGGCTCGCGTCGCCACATGCTTCTTTGCCCTTTGTCGATCACAGGCAAGGGTGCGAGGTCTGGGGGGTCGGCGAGGCTATCGGCTGTGTGGCACCCCTTGCCGGGGACGGCATCGTACCAGGCATGAGGAGTGTGCGGCTGCTCCTGACATGGTGGAACGACCCGAAAGGGTACACGCGGGCAGTCTTGCAAGAGTTCGGCTGGATGAAAAACGAAAGGACGGTTATTGACAGACTTAGAAGAGGTGAACGGATGGGTCTCGGAAACGCCTGGACACTGAAGAGAAATTCAAGGAGAATGGGCATGCGAGTGGGCCTGAGGCAGGCACTGATGTTCGTGCGCGGCCTGGCGTAAAAGCACAGCCTGATGTCCCACGAAGTGGACCGGTATGATCGGATCGACCTGGTTCGCCGCTTCTTTTCCGGAAACGAGTCCAGCTATGATCGCGTAGTCCGCCTCACAACCATAGGCTTCGACTGCAGATGGAAAGAAAAAATAGTGGACATGATCCCTGCCGAATCGACCAGGATTACGGACCAGGCTTGCGGCACGGGCATTCTTACCATCAAGATAGCCAGGAGATTCCCCCATGCCAGGGTGATAGGCATCGATGTCACCGGGGGGTATCTCCGGGTCGCCAAAGAGAAGGCGGAGGCCCTGGGGCTTCGCAACATCGAGTTGATACCCGGCCGGGCCGAGGAAATAATGCCGGAAGGGGAGTGCGACTGCGCTACCTCATCCTATCTTGCCAAATACGCCGACCTTGACCGCCTTGTCAACATCACGAAAAAAATGCTCCGCCCCGGCGGTGTCATTCTCGCGCACGACTTCACCTATCCAAAAGGCAGAACCTTCGCCTTCGTCTGGCGGCTATACTTCAGCTTCCTCCAGACCGTCGCCGCCAGGCGTTATCCTTCCTGGAAACCCGCTTTCGACGGCCTGCCGGAATTCCTTCGGGAAACGGACTGGGTGGGGCGGCTGGGGCGGCTGCTCGCGCGGTACGGCTTTGATGACATAAGGTCGGAGCCTCTCACCTTCGGTACTGCCGCCATTGTCTTAGCCAAAAAGGCGCCCTGAGCCGACCAAATTCGCAACTCAAGGTGATTCGTTGAAGATCGCGACAATGTCCCTGGGCGCTCTTCGAGCGACCCCACTGTATCCGTTCCCCGGGAAATTGCGTTCTATCTCTGCTGCTGCAGCTCTTTGGCGCTGATCTATAGCATCTTCCATGAGCCGGGCGGCCCTCTTGAGAAGCTCGCGGTCCCCGTCGCCATGGCCCGACCGGTCCCGTCTCAGTACGTCGAGGACAAAGGGGCGCATATCAGGGACGAAGCGGAGCAGCGCCGGGGCGATGGCCGCCATTTGACGGGCGTCCATGAGGCGGCGCGACAGACACTCTTTTACTTCCTTCACATCGTCCGCTATCTGGTATGCCTCACCGATCCAGAGCCCGTACCTGTAACATGTCTCCACGGCCCTCCCGGACCGACCGGCGGCAATTGCACCCAGGGTACAGGCGATCCCGAACAGCGTGCCGGTCTTGAGCCGGACGATCCCGTCGTACAGCCGACCGCACGAATCGCCCGATTCTATATTCTCGGCCAGGGCCAATGGATCGAGCGGTTCCTGCAGCGCTCCCCGCGATACGCTGGCGATGGCGTCTGCAACCGCCCGTCCGTCCTCGGCGCTTATGTCGCTCATCATTTTTATCGCTGCGGCAAAGATCACGTCCCCTATCAGAACGGCCCTTCTCGGCCCTTCCAGAGTCCAAACGGCCGGTCTCCCCCCCCTCACTGCATCCTGATCTACGAAATCGTCGTGTATGAGCGTGGCCGCCTGTATCATCTCAACGGCCACTGCCCTGGGAATTGCCTGTTCCAGAGGACCGCCCAATGCTTCACAGACGAGACACGACAGGCACCCCCTGATCTTCTTGCCTGCCTGGAGACTTAGCATTAGTGGTGCCATGTCCTCGGTCTTAATTCCATCCAGAAGTGCCGACAGGCGCCGGTTGTAGGCCTCCTCAAGAGGAGGCCTCCGAACTGCGACATAAGCGTAAAAGTCGCTTACCCCTTTAATTGTGCGGTCAGGCGCCAAATCAACAACCCCGAAGCAAGAAGTATGACCCCCAGGCTGATGCATCTCAGGATGACCTCATATCTAGAAAGGAGCGATCGCTCAGCGGCTTCGAGAAAGCCTTGCCGCTTCTTTAGGTCCTTGTACGGACGGGACGCCTTTATCTCAACCAGGCTGAAAAATGACGTCGACAGTCCAAGAATAAGCGCGCTGAAGGAGACCGTGTTTGTCTGAATGAGGTCGCCCGCAATTACAGGCAGGAATCCCCAGGAAAAGGCGAACCACCCGTCAGTGTGGAACCTGCCATGAAACCATTCGAGATTGTAAGCGAAAACGAAGAAACCCTCCGCTGCCGCTACAGTCCACAGGCGGGGGACCGAGTTGATCATGTAATAGACGGCAATGGCATAGGCACAGACAAGGGAGGCCGCCGCGATCAGCCGTAACTGGAGTTTCGTGAAGACTGTCCCCCAAGGTTTTGTCCCCCCCTTTCCGAGCGCGTCGAGGGAATGGGCGCCTATGCCCAGGCCGAGGAAATAGATGACAACGATGGCGCAGACCTTTTCCAGGTCGATGGAGGGTGCGAGAATAGAGCCCAGCACCGCAAAGGAGACCACCATACCCGTGTAGGGCAGGAAAAGCAGACCTATGAAAGATCGAAAGAGGGCAGGTCCGAACCTGGGGACGAACCATTCGGTCTGCCTTCCGGCGCCATCCGCGCTCATTTACCCCACCGTTTCCCGTCCACAGCTCACCCCGTTTGGAAGACCGCGTCCGCAACCCCTATGTTGACTTCCAGATCGCAAAAGGCGATGGTCCTTTCCAGACGCCCTTCGAGCGTAGATTCCTCTACCTCCCTGGGGAGCCACAGGTTCCTGTCGATTGAGAACTTGTATATAGTAACCACATGGGGCCGGAAATGGTCGGTTGCAGCAACCTGGATCGTCAAAAGCCCGTCAGTTTCCGTCGTTAAGGCCGGCCCGCGGCGCCAGTCAGTGAGGCTCCGGGCGATATTGGTGATTAAGAGTCCCAGATCGGTCTGGTCTATTCGCTGTCCCGCCGACACTAGGAGCCGTCGACTGTCGGGTTGCAGGTGGAAGCGGAAGAGGCGGGCCAAACCTGCCGGCCTGACGAAAACCTTCCCTTCCTTATCGGGGAAAATCAGGATCATGCCTTGATGGGGCTCTATAAAATCGAGGCGGATCCGGTTCGGCTTCTTGAACGTGTAATAGAAGATCTGCACACCGGAAGAGCCGTCAAGCCCGTAAGTCCTGATGACCATACGGACCCGGTAATCCGAGACCTGAGCCCAGGCAGCCTGCATATTCGCTACGGCGGTCGCCGTGTCGACGGCCTGGATTGCCCCCATGCATGAGAAAGGAACCGAAAGGATCGCTAAAAGGTGTGCTGCCGCTGCCCTACGCATTTTTTCTATAGAATATTATCAGACCGATCAGACCGCCTGTAAAGACAAAAAGCACCTGGAACCACGGTTTTCATTCGCTCCTGAAAAATATAGGAAGGCAGGCGAAATGGGTGTAGACTGTTCCTACAGCAACTATTCAGCTTAGTTGCTGCCCCGGCACAAGGGGAAAGAGGCTAAAAACCTTGCATTTGTGGGGCAACAAATACGACAGGATGGAGTTTGCCGGCGCCTTCGGCGACCTGGGCACCCTCATACCTTTTGTCGTCGGTTATATAACGCTGAACAAGATGGACCCCCTGGGCATCCTCGTTGCCTTCGGTCTCTTCAAGATCTTTGCGGGACTCTATTTCAAGACGCCCGTTCCTATACAACCCATGAAGGCGATCGGGGGAATGGCCATTGCCCACGCAGCCACCATTACCCCCGGCATGATCTGGGGGTCCGGCATTTTCACGGGGGTCTTCTGGCTTCTCATGGGGCTAACGGGGGCAGTTACCTGGATTCAGAAGATCACGACCAAACCGGTAGTTAGGGGCATCATGCTCGGGCTAGGTCTGAGCTTTATCGTAGAGGGGCTGGGGATGATGAGGACAGGGCCGTTTTTTGCCTTAGGGGGAGCGGTCCTGACCCTGGTTCTCCTCGACAGCAAACGCTACCCGGCGATGTTGGCCCTTCTAGCTTACGGGGTCATCGTTGCTTTCATCCAGAATCATGCGCTCTTGTTTGACATGGCCCATATCTCAATCCGGTTTCGCATGCCTCAGGTCGGGTTGCCGCGATTCTCGTGGAATGATCTCCTGGCCGGGTTCATTGTCCTGGGTCTTCCCCAGGTCCCCCTCACCCTCGGCAATGCCGTCATTGGGACCGTGGCTGAGAATAACGAATATTTCCCTGACAGACCGGTTACGGCCAAGGCAATCAGCATCGATCACGGCGTCATCAACCTGATAAGTCCCTGCATCGGGGGCATCCCCGTCTGTCACGGGGCAGGGGGCATGGCCGGCCATATGCGTTTCGGCGCGAGGACAGGAGGCTCCCTGGTGATACTGGGCGTGATCGTCCTTCTCGCAGGTCTTTTCCTAAGCGACTCCATCGCGCTCATCTTGCAGGTATTCCCGCGGCCCATTCTGGGCGTGATTCTGTTTTTCGCGGGGGTGGAGCTGGCGCTTGTCATTAAAGATGTTAGGTTGAGAAAACAAAACCTCTTCGTTCTCCTCGTAACGGGCGGGACCGCCATGTGGAACATGGGAGTGGCTTATATTGCAGGGCTGCTCCTTTACTACGCCCTCGACCGGAGATGGATCAGAGTTTGACGCGTACAAACGGAGTAAGCTACGTGTACTTGTAAAGCACCTCGCCGCCGGTAATCGTCATGCCTATGCTAAAGTAAAACGCCCCCTGCACCTCGACCGGACCGAGATCGGCAACTTCTTCAAAGGGGGATGGGAAAAAGGCGATCTCCCCTTTGCCGGCCCAGACGTCGGCAATCTTCACGTTCGTGACCGTGCCCGCCGTCAGCTCGTGAACGGCAGGCTTATTCGGGTCCTCCACACTCGGAAAATGGCGCATGAGATAGAATTTAATGGCCGGGAGCTCCTCGGCTTTCGACTTGCGGGTAAAGAACATCGACCCTTCGAGTATCCTCTCCGCGTTCACATCGCAGATGCCTTTCACCTTTGCGCCGATCCTCTTTCCTCCGACTTTCGGGTTGAGCTCGTGGAGCTTCGTCGTGTAAATCCTGCCCAGCTTCTTCGGGAAACCCTGGATGAACCCCCTGATAAGAGTAAAGTCGTTGTCAACCCAGATGTAGGGGACGAAGTATCCCGGCTTGCCCTTGAGCTGGCAGCTGAGCATCACGATACATTCGCGGTAGTTCGACCTTTCGGGGTTCAGAAAGGCCAGATCGGGCCGGCCCTCGCTGACCGACACCCAGTCCGTGAACCAGACTGCTCCTGCTCCCGGCTCGGGGCCCATTTCGAGGGGCGGCGGCAGGAGCCGATTGACTTTCTTCTCGGCTGCCCTGAAGTTGATGTGGATCACCTCTCCGCCGTAATGCCAAGGAGGCGCGTCAATGACGGAAGACCGTCCCTCCGGCGTGAGAGGCAGGGAGTAACCGCTCAAAGCGAACTTTCTTTTCCCGTCCATAGGTCCTCCTTGTGACACACCACAATCATAGATTATTCGCGCTCTAAGGTCAACCGGAGCATCCGGGAGAGTCTAAAGGAGACGCGCCTTTTCGTCCCGTCTTGCCGGCTTGACAAAGGTCCGAAAAGCGATACACTAGAATATTAATTGGAGAGACTCTTCGAAGGGGAAACAATGAATCAAGCGAAAACGTTTTTTTTGATGGTCGTGCTGACCGTTATCCTGGTCGGCCTGGGCAGCCTCATAGGAGGAAAGAACGGAGCCGTGCTCGCTTTTGGCGTAGCCCTCGCAATGAACATGGTAACCTACTGGTTCAGCGACCGGATAGTTCTCTCAATGTACAACGCGAGGGAAGTTTCCGAAGCTGAGGCGCCCGATTTGTACGCCATCGTGGCATCTCTATCGCAGCGCGCCTCGATCCCTATGCCACGGGTCTATATAGTCGAGAACGACAGCCCCAACGCATTCGCAACGGGTAGAAACCCCGAGCACGCCGTAGTGGCCGTGACTACCGGCATCTTGCGGGTCCTGAGCAAGCAGGAGCTTGAAGGGGTGCTTGCCCACGAGCTGTCGCACGTAAAGAATAGGGATATTCTCGTATCGACGGTGGCAGCGGCCCTCGCCGGCGCCATCACCATGCTCGCCAGCTGGGCCAGATGGTTGCCGTTTTTCGGGGGAAGGGACGACGAAGAGGGAGGCGGCAACATCGTGGCCGTCATTCTCTTCTCCATGGTTGCCGCCTTTGCCGCCATGCTGATCCAGCTTGCCATATCGAGGTCCAGGGAGTATCTCGCCGACGAAGGGGGCGCGCGACTCGCCGGGAACCCCCTGTTCCTGGCAAAAGCCCTGCGCCGCCTCGAATCGGCAGTCGTCCGCAGCCCTATGGAGGACGCCAACCCGTCGACCGCCCACATGTTTATCGTCAATCCCTTTTCCGCAAAAGGCGTTACAGCCCTTTTCAGCACCCACCCCCCCACGGAAGAAAGGATAAAGCGACTGGAGGGCATGGCTTATAGCAGATAATTTCCACCCCGTCAGGTCGGCCTGCCTCAGGATCATCAGGGAGGTGGAAGATGGCAGCCCGCTGGACGAGGCTATCGACAGACACTTCTCCTCCGTCCCGGTCCTTTCGTCCTATAAGCCTCTCATATACGAGATCGCAGCGGGCGTGATCCGGCGGAAACTCTACCTCGACTGGGTCTTGTCCCATTTCGTAAAAGAGCGCTTGAAGAAGGATGCCCGCCATCTTTTGTGGATGGGCCTCTACCAGATATTCTTCATGAAGAAGGCGGCCTATCACGTCGTCAATGAGACGGTGGACTACGCAAAGGCGGAAAAAGGTCAGGGCATGGCAAATTTCGTCAATGCCGTCCTTAGAAGGTCGATAAGGGAGAAGGACCGTCTGATCCTGCCCCGCGACCCTGTCACGCGCCTGTCGGTCGAGCACAGCTTCCCCCGGTGGCTCGTCGCAAGATGGTACAAGAGGTTTGGAGAAGAGGCGGCCGGGCAGCTTCTCGACCTCCAGAACAGAAGCCCCGTTTTCACCCTGAGGATCGACGCCGGAAAGATCACCCCGGAAGATGCCGCGAGAAGGCTTGAGGACATGGGCGTCAAAACCGAAAAAGGGCGCTTCCTCAAATCGGCCCTCTCCGTAGACAAGGTCGGCCCCTTGATCGGGAGCGACCTCCTGAAGAACCGCCTCGTCTACGTGCAGGACGAAGCATCCCAGATGGCCGGCCTGGCCGTCGCGCCGCGACCGGGGGAGATGGTCCTCGAAGCATGCGCGGGACAGGGGACAAAGACGGACCAGATAAGGGAGGAATGGCCTGAGACGCGCATCGTGGCGATGGATCGGGACGGCAGGAAGCTTCACAGCGTTCGGGGCACGGCCTGTCTCGTTCAGGGGGACGTCCTCAAAAACCCATTTAAAAAAGGCCCCTTTGATAGTATACTGCTTGATGCCCCCTGCTCGTCTCTCGGGATTATAAGAAAGCACCCGGAGATAAAATGGAGGAGGAACGAACGGGATATCCAGACCTTCGGCGAGTTGCAGACCGAGATGATCAGGTCGCTCCGGGAGGCCCTGAGAGAAGGCGGCCATCTTATATACAGCGTCTGCTCCTTCGAACCGGAGGAAACGACCGGCGTTATGGACAAAGTGATAAAGGAAGGGCTGTTTGAGCCCGAGCCGGCTCTGCCGATGCTGAACAAGGACGTCTGCTTCCTTTCCCTTCCCCACGTATCCGGGATGGACGGATTTTTCATCGCGAGGCTCAAGAAGGCATGAGATGGTTCAGACTGCTAATCTACGCGGCGGCCTGTATGGTCGTCTTCGTCCTCGCCACCGCGTACACCATCAGACTCTTGGTCATGGAAGAGCGGACCGTCACCTGTCCCGAGCTGATAGGCCTCGACGTGGAGGAAGCGAAGATAGTGGCCGGCCAGAGAGGGCTGCCCCTTGTGGTCGGCAAGTACGAAAAACGAAAAGACGTGGCTTATAACCGGGTCGTCGTGCAAAAACCGGATGCAGGAATGCCCGTAAGGGCGGGAAGGACTGTGACCGTCATCCTCTCCGACGGGCCCATGCTGGCCGTCATCCCCGTATTCGTCGGCCTTTCCCTTGACGCAGCTAAGGCGGCTTTGGAGCAAGAGGGCATGAAGCTCAAGAAAGTGATTTACGTTCCCGGCGGCGATGCAAGCCGGGTCCTCGCCCAGGTGCCTGAAAGCGGTGAGAACATCCTCGATGAAGAAGGGGTGGTTCTGATCGTCGGAAGCAGGGCGAAGCGGTTTTACGTGATGCCTGAGGTAGTGCCCGGCGACCTCGCGGCGGCAATACGGGAGATGGATGAGAAGCGGATCAGACATCTCGATGTCTCCGCCGGCCGGTCAGCCGGCCTTGGCGGCGGAGTGGTGAAGAGCAGCGTCCCGCCGAGGGCCATATTCAGGGAAGACGAGGGGGTGGAACTGCAAACGACCGGCGGAGGTTGGAGATGACCGTCTCCATAGCCCCCTCCATCCTTTCCGCAGACTTATCCAGGCTGGGCGAGGAGATAAGGGCCGTCGAGGAAGGGGGAGCGGACCTTATACACGTCGATGTGATGGATGGCCATTTCGTGCCGAACATCACTTTGGGCCCCATGGCCGTCGCTGCAGTCAAGTCTGTAACCCGCCTGCCCGTCGACGTCCACCTCATGATCGAGCAACCCGAGTCTTTTGTCGGCGCCTTTGCCAAAGCGGGCGGCGACATCATTACGATCCATGCGGAAACCGGATACCACCAGTTCAGGACGCTGGATCTCATAAAGTCCCTCGGCAAGAAGGCCGGCCTGGCGCTCAACCCCGGCACCCCTCTCACACTCGTCGGCGACTTACTTTCCGAGATAGATCTCCTCCTCGTCATGACGGTCAATCCCGGCTTCGGGGGCCAAGGCTACATAACCTCCATGACGAAAAAAATAGCGGGCGCGAGACGCATGCTCGACGAGGCGGGAAGTCACGCGGCCCTTGAGGTCGACGGAGGCATAAAGGCCGATAATGCCAGGATGGTGGCGGAGGCAGGCGCTACTATACTGGTCATGGGGACGGAGATATTCGGGAGCGGGGACTTTCACGCCAAGATAGAAGACGTGAAACGGAGGCTCTCGTGGAGCTCGTGAGGCAGAAGGCTTATCGCAGGACCTTCGACCTCGCTCGCTCGACCCTTGAGGAGCTGCCCATAGAAGAGAGGCTGGCAAAGGCCGGGGTCGTCTTTTCCAGAAAAGGAGACGTTTACTCCATTACCGTCCCTTTTTTCGACGATACAATCGACCTTGCCATACCCGGTTTTTCGTTCAGGAGCACCAAGGGATTTAATATCACCCTCACCACCAAGATTATTATTCTCCATTATTTGATCCACGCGTCCGGCGATCCTCTAGGGGCGGCGCTCGTTCCTTACGAGGACATACCGGGCTGCCGCTCCTATCTGCCCGTATTCGAACGTCGTGTGGTCAAGCCTCTCATCGGCGCCTTCGGCTATTCCAGGGACGCCTTTGTAGCTGCCAGCAGGGAGCTTGGCGGCAAAGAGGAGGAATACGGCAACGGGTCGTTCACACTCTCGGCCTTCCCCAGACTGCCCATCACCTTTATCCTCTGGGAGGGCGACGACGATTTCCCTCCATCCGTCAAGGTGCTTTTCGACCGGTCGATCAACGCGTACCTGCCCCTGGAGGACATAGTGGTCATCTCGAAGATGGCGGCCACCAGGATACTCAAAGAGGCAAGGAAGACGTATGGCGAGGAGTGAGGGATCAGGTCAGAGACTGGACGGTGCTCGCCTGCGGTCCTTTTTCACCCTCTTCCTCCGAGAAGCGGACCTCCGCGCCCGGGCGAAGCCGGTCGAAGGCGTCTCCCAGAACGCTGTTTTTGTGAAAATAGACCTCCCGGCTGTCCCTCGTTACGATAAAGCCATAGCCCTCTTCACGGAAAAGGGCGTTGACTATACCGCGCTCGGGCTTTAAATCCCGCTTGACCTCACCCTGCATTTCCCGTGAACGCTCCACGAGCCTTCGCTCCATTGCGTCAAAGGCGCCCTCTATGGCGGCATAGATGTCCGCATGGGCATGGTTCAGAAGGTGGTCGCGGCTCACCACGAGTTCCGATCCGGGCACGGTGATATCGACCTGCACCTGGAATATCTTCCCCTTGCGGCGGCGCCGCTGGGGCATATCGACGACAATCCGGCCGCCTATGATGTCCTGATTCAAGCGGTCGAGCTTGTCAGCGCGCTCCCGGACCCTTGCCTCCAGCGCATCGGAAGGCGCCATATGGCGAAATGTGATCTTCAGCGGAACTTTCACGTCTTTCTGAAAGAATATAGGTCGCGATCTGCGGGGCGTCAACAAAAAGGAGACCGCAAGGAAAGCCTTACTCCGTAGGGAAGAGCTCCCCGTCCACCATATTGAGCCTTCTGTTGCCGGCGGCGCCGATTTCAGGATCATGGGTGACGAGAACCAGGGCCGCCCCTATTTTTTGTCTTATGGAGAGAATATACCCGAGCACTTCCCTGCCCGTCTTTCTGTCGAGATTCCCCGTCGGCTCGTCCGCAAGGATCAGTTCGGGCCGGTTGATGAGAGCCCTTGCTATGGCAACCCTTTGCTGCTCGCCGCCGGACAATTCACCCGGTTTGTGGTTCCTTCGATGGGCCAGACCCATAATCCCGAGGTATTCTTCAGCAGCCGCCTGAGCGTCGGCAGCCTTCACCCGTCTTATCCAAAGAGGGATCATGATATTCTCGATGATGGAGAAATCCTGCAGAAGGTGATAGAACTGGAAGACGAACCCCACTTTTTCGTTCCTGAACCGGCACTGCTCCTCCGGGGTGTACAGATTTATATTCCTGCCCCTGTAAAGGATCTCGCCCTCCGTGGGCCGGTCGAGGGAACCGACAAGGTGAAGGAAAGTAGTCTTCCCTGCCCCCGACGGACCCATTATCGTCAGGAACTCGCCTTCCGCCACATCAAGGTCGATCCCTTTCAATACGCTGACGACGGCACCGTCTTTATCGAAGCTTTTCTTCAATCCCCTCGTAGAAAGAAGCCCGTTACTCATACCGCAGCGTCTCCACCGGGTCTATCGTCGATGCCTTGTAGGAAGGGTAGAGCGTGGAAAGAAGGCAGAGCAGGATGGTAATGGCAGCTATGAGAAAGACATCAAGGTGGCTTATCTTCATGGGAAGGGTGTTTATGTAGTAGACGTCGCTCGGGAGCTTGACAATCCCGAACTGTCTCTGAACCTCCAGGAGACCGTAACCGACTAGGGTGCCGAGAAGGGCGCCGAAGACGCCGATTGTCAATCCCTCCGCGACAAAGACTCGCATGATGCTCCTATTGGTGGCGCCCATGGCCTTGAGGATGGCGATGTCCTTCTTTTTTTCCATCACCGTCATGACGAGGGCGCTGATGATATTGAAACTCGCGACGAGGATTATGAGGGCAAGAATGATGAACATGACAAGTTTTTCCAGTTTCAGAGCGGAAAGGAGGTTCCTGTTCTGCTCCATCCACGTCCTTCCGTAGTAGCCCGGGCCAAGCTCCCTGACAATGCGGTCCCGCACCTTTCCTGCCGCGTAGACATCCTTCACCTTTATCTCGATCCCCGTGACGTCGGCCCCCAGCGCCGATTCTACGTCGCCAAGGGGCATGATCGCCACCATGCTGTCGATGTCGAACATACCCGTTTCGAAGGCGCCCCCCATCCTGACCCTCAAGGTCTCCGTGACGGCGCCGGCAGGTGAAAAGCCCCCGAAGGGGACAACCAATGTCAGCAGGTCGCCCGGCAAGACGCCCAGCTCCCTTGCAAGCTCCCTCCCCAGAAGTATGCTGCCTCTCTCGTTGAGGGCGCTGACGCTGCCTACTTTCATGAGCCTTGTCAGAAAGACCGTGTCCTTCGGCTCGAGGCCCCTTACAATGACCCCCGCCACGCGGGCCGGACCCTGGGCCATCGCCTGGAATTCTATAAAGGGGGACGCCGAAGCTACGCCTTCGATGCCGCGCAGTCGCTCAACCACCTGTTTAGGATCCCTCACCCCCCAGTCCGGCATCAGCACTATGTGAGGACGGATGCCCAGGAGCCGGTCCCTGATCTCGTCCTGGAAACCTGTCATAACGGCAATGACAAGTATGATGGCCATCACTCCTATGGCTATGCCGATGATGGCTATCCAGGTGGTGAAAGAGATGAACTTGTCCTTTCTTTTAGACCTGAGGTAACGGAGGGCAATGGTCGTTTCGTAGTTCATGACACACTCAAGGCCGAAGGAGCGGGAACAGGATGACCTCCCTGATCGATTGGCTGTCGGTTAGGAGCATCGTAAGGCGGTCTATCCCGATGCCCTCGCCCGCCGTCGGAGGGAGCCCGTACTCGAGGGCCATAATATAGTCCTCGTCCATTGCCGCGCCTTCCTCTTTTTCCTTTATCTGCTCGAGGAATCTGCCTTTCTGGTCCTCCGGGTCGTTAAGCTCGTTAAAGCCGTTTGCGATCTCCATGCCGCTGACGTAGAGCTCGAACCGCTCGGTCACCTCAGGCCTCTCTCTAGATCGCTTCGCGAGGGGGGACACCTCGACCGGATACCCGGTAATGAAGGTCGGCTGTACCAGCTTGTCCTCGCACAATTTCTCGAAGACCTCGGTCATCGCCTTGCCCTTCGGCATCGTCCCTATGCCTTCGATGCCCAGCTCTTGCCCGGCAGCCTTGAGTTTGTCGGCATTCTCCAAGACAGAGGGGTCGATTCCCCCGTAATCGACGAGCGCCTGCTCCATGGTGAGCCGTCTCCAAGGCCTGGCAAAATCGATCTCCCTGCCGTCGTAAGCAATGCCAAAACCGCCCGTCAGCGCGGAGACGAGAGTGGAGACCATCTCCTCCGTCAGGTCCATGAGGTCTTCGTACGTCGCATAAGCCTGGTAGAATTCGAGCATCGTAAACTCGGGGTTGTGGCGCACGGAGATGCCTTCGTTCCTGAAATTTCTGTTTATCTCGAATACCCTCTCGAGCCCTCCCACGATAAGCCTTTTGAGGTAAAGCTCCGGGGCGACCCTCAAATAGAGATCGAGACCCAGCGCATTGTGGTGCGTCCTGAACGGCTTTGCCGTTGCGCCTCCTGGAATTACCTGCATCATGGGCGTCTCGACTTCTATATAGGCCCGGCCGGTGAGGAAGGCGCGGATAAACTCGATGATCCGCGCCCGCTTCAAGAAGATCTCGCGAACCTTCTGGTTGACGATAAGGTCCACGTATCTCCGGCGGTACCTCTCTTCCACGTCCTTGAGGCCGTGCCATTTCTCGGGCAGGGGTCGGAGCGATTTAGTCAAGAGCCTTATATGCTCGGCGAGTATCGTCAGCTCGCCGGTCTTGGTTTTGAAGAGCTTTCCGTCCACCGCCACTATGTCGCCCACGTCGAATTTCTTGAAAAGGTCGTAGTCGGGAGACTTGAGCATATCCTTCCGGCTATAGACCTGGATCCTCCCCTCCCGGTCCTGCACGTGGAGGAAACAGCTCTTGCCGAAGTCCCTGAAGGCCACGATCCGGCCCGCGAAGGAAACAAAGGCTTCTTTCTCCTCTATTTCTCCGGCCGATAGCCCATCGAATTCCCGGTGGAGAAAATCGCTCCTCGCGAAGTCGCCCCTTTCCTGGGGGTAGGGATCTATCCCAGCCTTCCTTAAGTGCTCCTCCTTCTCCTTCCGGATGCTCAGAAGCTCATTGATCGGCTCCATCAGGCCCCTCCCAGCTCCACAACCACATCGTAATCGGTCGTCCGCGATACAACGCCCGTCCTTATCTCCCCCACCTTGCACGCGCCTTTGATGAAGGCGATGCCGTCGATATCAGGCGCCTGGAGCAGGAGCCTTCCCGTCATCCCGTCGGCCTCGCAGGCCTCTACGACGACCTTGAGCGTCCGGCCCTGGAGTCTTCCGAGCCGCCTCTTCGATATCTCCTTTTGCAGCTCCATGATCGTCCTGTATCTCTCCTTCTTGACGCCCTTCCGTACCTGTCCCTTGAGACGGGCGGCCGCCGTCCCATCCTCCCGGGAATAAACGAAAGCCCCCAGGTTGTCGAACTCGCACTCGGAGATGAATTCGCACAACGCCGAGAAGTGAGCCGGCCCTTCCCCCGGATATCCTACCATAACGGTGGTGCGAAGCACAGAATCGGGCATGCGCGATCTGACCTTTCCGAAGACCTCCGAAAGCCATTGGCGCGAATAACCGCGGTTCATGGAAGCCAGTATCCCATCCTCCGAATGCTGTATAGGGATGTCGAAATAGGGTATGATCCGGTCATCCCCTGCCATGACGTCGAGGAGCCCGTCGTCAATACCTTTGGGGTGCATGTAGAGGAGCCTCATGAAGTAATCGCCCTTCACCGCGAGGAGCCTTGCGAGGAGCCTCTTTATATCCGTGCCTCTGTCCCTGCCGTAGGAGGTCGTGTCCTGGCCGATCAGGTTAAACTCCCGGAAACCCCCGTCGAGGAGCCTTCCCAATTCCTCCTCGATCTCCTCGGGGGGCCGGCTTCTCAGGGGGCCCCTTATAGAGGGGATTGTGCAATAGCTGCAGCGGTTGTCGCAGCCATCCTGTATCCTGAGATAAGCGGTCGGGGCCTGGGTCAGGACCCTCCTCGGGAGGGGAGCGCAACAGAGCCCGTCCGGCCCTTCGGCCCCCTGCGAAAAAAAACCTTTTTGAGCCACCAGGCTCTCGATTTTCCCGTAGGCGTCCCTTCCCAGAAACAGGTCTACCTCGGGCAGGAGGTCGCGGAGCTTCTCGCCATAGCGATCGACCAGGCAGCCGGCCACCACCAGCTTTCTCTCGCCGGCCTTCTGCGCCTCACCCAGTATGGTTTCTATGGACTGGCTGCACGCATCCGCAATGAAAGCGCACGTATTGATGACGACCAGACCGGCATCGTCCGCAAGTTCGTGGCCCGCCATATCGAGCCGTCCGGCCATATATTCTGAGTCGACAAGGTTCTTGGGGCAGCCGAGACTTACGATCCTATATTTCATCGAGCAGACACCCTTTGACGCAACGCTGGTTCCTGGCCCCGCCGCAGTGCGAGCCTATGCCGATTACGTGGCAGAGAAAGAAATCATACCTTAGCGGGTCTTCCGGACAGTGTTTTTTCAGCTCGTCCGTTATCTGGCAGGCCGCTTTCCAGGACTGCGCCCGCTGGTCGGTCCACCCGAGGCAGCGGCCGATCTTGAAGATGTTTGCGTCCAGCGGGACGATCAGGTCTCGGGTTGCTATGAAATGCCATAGGCCGAAGTCGATTTTGTCTTTCCTCACCATCCAGCGCGCATAAAGGTTCCATCTCTTCAAGGGACTCGCGGGCGAAAACCTGGGGAAGAAGAACAGAAGCTCGCCGGCCGGCCCCATGAGCGCCTCACGGGCGGCCCAGACGGCTTGTCTGAAATCCCCTTCATAGTAATGCTCGATCATCGAGCCGATGCCTCCCCATCTCTCCATGATCCGGCGCAGCACGGCAAAAAGCCGCATGATCTGGGCGCCTTTGTGAAACCGGTATTGAAGGTCCCCAAGGAGCGAAATATCGCCGGAAGCGGTGAACATGTAAGGGCTTGCACCCATTCGGGCAAAAAGCTCCGTCTGGAAGCGCATGAGCTGCTGCACGCGCCCGTAAGCGAATTGGGAGGCGACAAAACCAGCCGTCTCTATGTCCCTGGGGTCGTCAAACCGGTGCAGAAAGGAAACGGGGTCGTTGGCCACTAGTTGCCCGAGTCTGTCCTTTTCCCTCTGATAGATACGCTCAAGATCGATGGCGCTTCCTTTTTGGGTTCTGAGATTTTTCGAAAGGGTTAAGGAGAGGCGTTTTCAGCCTTGTCTTTCCATTCGCGGACCCGCCTCTCGAAAAGGCTCCCTGCGTTCCGTACGGCTTCCTTCCACTCTTCCCATTCTTCGACGTTCGGCTCCAGGCCTTCGCCCCTTATTCCCATCTCCGAAAGGCGTCTCAAGATGCCTTTCTTCACGTTCGAGGCCTTGTCCGCAAGCTCCGCGCGGAACTCGTCTTTCAGCGCCCTTGCCTCATCTGCCAGCCCTTTCCCCACCTCGGAGCCGACGATCTCAAGGAGATCGAAGAGCCTCTCCTTCTCCATGGAGGCACCGAACTCCTCGATGGCGATATCCACGATGCCTTTCATCTTTTCCAGCCTCTCGGCTTTTACGTTCCTGTATTCGGTGAGGAATGCCTCGCGCCCGACTATCCCTTCGAAGAACCGGCGCACGATCGCCTTCAACCTCTCCTCCACGTCCCTGCGCGCGAACTCACGCTTTTCCTGCTCGTCCATGACAAGGCTCTTCGTCCTCTCCATGGCGAGCTCTATGGCACTCTTTATCTCAGCCAAGCTTACACCGTACCCATCTCGCGCTTGTATGCATCGCTCCTCTCATAAACCTGAGGACTATATTCTACAACAGTCGCATCGTCGATTCCATAGAAGACGTGCCAGCAGCGCGGTTTGACGCGGAGCCTGTTGCCCTTTCCCAGGATATGCTCGGCTCTCTCGCCGGTGTCGAGGTCCATGAAAACCCCTTTTATGCTGCCCCCTGCCACGTAGAAGGTCTCCTCTTTCTTCTCGTGGTAGTGCATTCCCCTCCAGAACCCTTTCCTGATAGTAAAAAAGGCTATGTGGCGAGCCTCTTCCCTGTAACAGATCTGGGCAAACTCGCCTTTTTCCTCGTCCCACCTCTTTGCGCCGTCCCCCTCGTTCGTCTCCGGGAGCATCTCAACGGATACCTTGTCCATACGGCCACTAATATAGGGTGAAAGGACGACGAAGGTCAAGCACCCGGGCCTTAATCCTCGGCCAGGGTGGAGGGGTTCGGAGGTATGCGAGGAAAGAGCTAACGGGCGCAGTCTGTGGGGTCGCCCTTCACCTTCTCGAGGGCATGGGGAATGGCCGCTTTTATGAAAGAAAGGCACTCGGCCGCAGCCTTTGGGCTGCCCGGCAGGTTCACGATGATCGACTGCCCCCTGACGCCGCAGACTGCACGCGATATTAGCGCGAAGGGCGTTATCCTGAAGCTCTCCATCCTCATGGCCTCCGAAAATCCGGGAAGCTCCTTTTCCAGGACAAGCCGGGTCGCCTCCGGAGTGACGTCCCTCGGACCCACGCCTGTCCCTCCTGTCGTAACTACCAGATCTATGCCCAGCCGATCGACCTGCTCCTTGATAACTTCCGAGATCAGCAGGGTCTCATCAGGTACCACGAGCACCCCGGTCACATCGTAAGTCGCGGCCAGCATCTCCTGAAGGAGGGGACCGCTTGTATCGGTCCTTTGGCCTGCTGAGCCTTTGTCGCTCACAGTGACTACGACAGCCCTATACCTCACTCAAGCACCTCGATCTCGTCCCCTACCTTGACCTCGCCCCCTGTGAGCACCTCTGTGAATATACCCTCCCTGGGCATAACACAGTCGCCCACCTGACGGAAGATGGCGCATCTCTCGTGACATTCCTTCCCTATCTGGGTCACCCGCATCAGGACTTTGCCGCCTATGAGGAGCCTTGTCCCCAAGGGTAGAGAGGGAAGCTCAACGCCTTGAGTCGTGACGTTTTCCGCAAAGTCGCCCGGCTTAACGTCAAGTCCCATCTGCCTTATCTTCTCGATGCTCTCTGCCGCAAGCAGGCTTACCTGCCTGTGCCAGGGACCGGCATGGGCGTCGGTTTCGAGCCCGTGTCCCTCGCGCAGAAGGCACCTCTCGACGTTATGCTTCTTTTCGCCCTTGTTATCGCTTACATTAACCGAAATTACCCTGCCTTTCACTTCTCGTCCTCTCTATTCCGGCCGGCGGGTCGAATGTTCGGCCCTCGACTCGGCCTTTTCTCCTGCCGCCTGAAGAGTCCGCTCTTTCCCCCGCTTTTTTCAAGCAGGTAGAACGGCCCGAGTTCAATCGATCTGTCGACGGCCTTACACATATCATAGATTGTAAGGGCGGTGACCATCACGCAAGTCATCGCCTCCATCTCCACCCCTGTCGCCCCCCTCACCCTCACGGTCGAGGTTATCTCGATAGTCGCCTCGCCGTCCTTAAAGGTGTAATTCACGTCGGCGAAAGTGATGGACAGGGGGTGGCAGAGTGGCACAAGGTCGGGCGTCTTCTTCGCCGCCATTATGCCGGCGATCTTCGCTACCGTAAAAACATCGCCCTTCGGCCCCTGTCCCCTCCGCACTGTCATGTATGCGTCTTCGGACATCCGCACCTTGCCGAAGGCACGCGCCTCGCGGCCCGTTTCACGCTTTTCGCTGACATCGACCATCCGCGCTTTCCCGTCGCTGTCCACGTGGCTTAGTCTCAACCTATCCTCCAATATGGCGCATGCTCCGCTGGCATTTCCGTATGGTGCCCTCCTCTACCTTCCTCTCAGGCTTTCCCTTCACAGCGCATCTCACGAAGTCCGCCACCTCCTCGTCGCTCGCACCGCCGCGCAGCAAAGCCTTAACGTCGTATTCCACGTCGGAGAAGAGGCACGGCTTGATCTTTCCGTCGGACGTCAGCCTGATCCTGTTGCACGAGCGGCAGATATGCGAGGACATGGGGCTGATGAAGCCGACCTGGCCACCGCCGCCATCGAGGTTGAAAATAGCGGCCGGTCCATTGTCGGAGCCGTCGACCGGGTGAAGATCGTACGCCCGGCGTATGAGGTTTTCGAGGTAGGCAGAGCTCAGGATCCGGGACCGGTCCCAAAGCGCCTCCTGCCCGAAGGGCATGAACTCTATGAATCGCACCTGCACCTGCCGCTCCCGGGCAAACTCGGCAAACGCGAGAACCTCGTCATCGTTGAACCCCTTGATGATGACCGTGTTGATCTTCACGGGATAGAGTCCGGCCGCCGTAGCCTTCTCGATGCTTTTCATAACCCTGTCGAAGACGTCAAAGCCCGTGATGTAGGCGAACCTTTCAGGTTTGAGCGAGTCGAGGCTGATGTTCACGCGCTTCAAGCCCGACGCGCGCAGCTCATCCAGGGCGTCGGCCAGCTCGACCCCGTTCGTGGTGAGGCTGATGTCCTCGATGCTGTCGATGGCATTGATGTTTTCGAGAAGGAAGGGAAGGTCCCTTCTCCGAAGCGGCTCTCCGCCCGTGAGCCTTACCTTCCGTACGCCCAGGGAGGCGCCGATCCGGACGAACCTGATAATCTCCTCATAGCGCAGGACCTCCTCGTGGGGTATGAAGAAAGCATTCTCGTTACAGTACCTGCATCTGAGGTTGCACCTGTCCGTGACAGAGACCCTCAGGTAGTTGATGATGCGGTTGAAGTTATCCTTGAGCATACTTGATTTTCCCGCTTTGTTCAGTGCTGTAGCCGCCCAGTCCCTCAAGCCTCGAAGCAAATTCAGGCGAAGCAAGAAGCTCGACAAGGAGCGCGAACCGCGGGTCCAGGCTGAACTCCCTATCGACGACCAAGTCGTATTCCTCCTCCACGAGGGGGATGAAATCCAGTTGGAAGATACGGGAGACGCCATGGATCGCGAGACTCGTATCGGCGATCCCTTCCTTCACGAGGATAGCCGCAGCAGTGTGCGTCGCCTCCTCCCGGTCGTAGCCCTGTATCGATCGCGGGTCGATGCCGCCCTCCTTCAGCATCATGTCGAGCAGTATCCTCGTGCCTGACCCGGACTGCCGGTTTACGAACTTCACGTCCTTGCGGCCCAGGTCATTCAACCCGGAAATAGCCTTGGGGTTTCCCTTCGAAACGAGCAGCCCCTGCATCCTTCTGGCGACGTGCACCAGCAAAATGGCCTTATCCGCCAGGTATCTTTTTATTGCAGGTATATTATACACCTTTTCCTGCTCGTCCAATATGTGGGTCGTGACAAGGTCCGCCACCCCTTTCTGCATCGCCATGATCCCTGAGAGGCTGCCCACGTGAGCCGACACAAGGTCGGTCCCGGGAGAGCGGGTCTTGATCATATCTCTGAGAACGTCGAGAGACAGGTCGTGGCTTCCTACCACATTGAGCCTGTGCGTCAGCTCGTCCTCAGGCCGCAATAGGACCGCCCGCACCGTTGCGCCTGCGCTGTAACCCTCCACGTTCTCCGGTATCGTGATCAGCCCGTCGGCGCGGGAAAGGGAGGAAAAGACCCCGGCGCCGCGAGGGAGGGGATAGGCATAGTAGCGCCCGCCTTTTGCGAAGAGCCTGACCCGCACCACCTCCTCGACGCCGATGGTCGAAGGGAGGCTGTATGGGGTAGCGCACTCGACGGTCCACTCCGAGGCGCGGGCCCCGCAGAGCCGCTCGTAAGCCGTCTTCAGGAATGCCTTGAAGCTCACAACCGCCGAGACGGGATATCCGGGTATACCGAAAACGGGCTTGCCTTCGATAAGCCCGAACATGGCGGGCTTTCCGGGCATCATGGCGACGCCGTGGAAAATGAGCCGGCCGAACTCCCGGATCAGCGATTCAGTAAAATCTTCTGTGCCGGCGCTCGATCCTGCGTTTATGACGAGCACGTCATGAGTGGGGATGCAGGCGCTCAGGATGGCCTTCAGGTGCCCGCTGTCTCTGGCTATCTCGGTTCTTGTCACGTCGAAGCCCATCTCCTCGCCAAGGGCCGTAAGGGTAAAGGAATTGAAGTCGATCAGCCCGTGGGGAGGGAGTCCGCCGTCCTCCTGCCCGTAGATGTCGACAAGTTCGCTTCCCGTCGGGATGATCAGGAGCTTCGGCCTCCTTCTCACCGGGAGCTCCTTGATGCCGGCAGCGAGCAGCAGACCTACATCGAGGATCCCCAGCCGGTAGTTGGCCGGGAAGAGCATGTCGCCTTCGATGATGTCCTCTCCCGTCAGCCTCACGTGCTGCCAGAGCGAGGCGGGCTTCCGGATTACGATCTCGGTGCTCTTCTCTTCGACATCCTCCACCATGATTACGGCGTTCGTGGCCGTCGGCATCGGGTCGCCCGTATTCACGCGCAGGGCCTTTTCCTTCGATAGGCTTAAGGGGCTAGCCAGGTCCGCATCGAGGGTCTCCTCGAAGGAGACGGCGTAACCGTCCATTGCGGCCGACGTGAAGGGGGGGTTCGAGCGGGCCGCTATTACGGGCCTAGACGTCACCCTGCCGACGGCTGCGGGCGCCCTGATCTCTTCCTCCCCTCGAAGGGGCTCGATGGCGGAAAGTATCCTCCGGAGCGCCTCTTCCTTGCTTATGGTTGTAAGATACCTCTTACCCAAGGGGCAGCACCTCCACCTCTTCGCCCGTCTCGAGCCCTTCCTTTCCCTCGGGGACGACCACGTAGCCCTCTGCCCTCGAAAGGGTCGAGATCACCGCCGATTTTGCAAAAATCGGCGTCACAGATGCAAGGTCCTCTTTGATCGAGACGTTGACCCTTACGTACTCCTCTATTCCATAAGCGGAAGGTATATTCGTCGTTAATAGTCCCTTTACGATCCATTTGACGCCCGGCGTCTTCTCACCCTTCAGGCGCTCAAGAAAGGGCAGCACGAACCGTAGGACGACCATGGCGCACGAGACCGGGTGGCCCGGAAGGCCGAAGACCCCGCTGCCCCAGAGGGAGGCAAAGAGCGTCGGCTTGCCCGGTCTTATGTTGAGGCCGTGAAAGAGGATCCTGCCGCCAAGGCGCTCGATGGCCGCCGTCATGTGGTCGCTCGCACCCTTCGAGCTGCCGCCCGAGAGCAGTATCACGTCGCACCCCTTGACCGACAGGAGCTTCTCTGCGACCGCGTCAACAGTGTCTCTCGCGATGCCCGCGAACCGCACGAGGCAGCCCCGTCTTTTGACCAGGTCGGCCACGGTGTGTGTGTTGATGTCCCTAATCTTGCCCGGCCCAGGTGTCGCGTCGGCAGGCACGACCTCGTTGCCGGAGGAGATAAGCCCGCACTCGGGCCGCCGGCAGACAGTAACGGTAATGAGGCCCAGGGCTGCCAAAACGCCCAGGTCGAAGGGCGAGATGAGACGCCCCTTTTCGAGGACGGTCTCTCCGATTTTTACGTCTTCGCCCTCAAAGCAGATATTTTCAGCTTTTCGGACGGCCCTCGTGATCTCCACGGCCTCGGCTGCCCGCCTCGCATACTCGTCCATGACAACGGCGTCCGCGCTTTCCGGGATCATTGCGCCCGTGGCTACGTAAGCCGCCTGGCCGTCGGTCAACCGGACGTGAGCCGCCCGGCCGACAGGCACCTCCCCTATGATATTCAGAAAAGCCGGCGTACCTTCCCGCGCGCCATAGGTGTCCTTCGCTTTTACGGCATAGCCGTCTACGAGGGACCTATGAAAGGGCGGTATATTTTCCCTGGCGACAATATCGGATGCGAGGACCCTTGAAGATGCGGCCTCGAGAGGGACTTCCTCAAGGTGCGGCGGGGCGACGGGAAAGGACGCAAGCAACCTGAGCGCTTCTGCAGCTGTAATAGAGGTCAGGAATTCCACGGGAGAAAATCACCGATAGTTTATAAATATCACAGATTTCGGGCCGATTGTCAACAACGTCCGGCCTGTTTTCTTCAAAGACCGACCGGACCGCAGAACGTCCCCCAGCGGAGGCTCGCCGCTATCACCTGTCTTACCCCCGTCCGGTCAAGTATGGAACGGGCGAGCCCGGGCACGAGCGCTCGCCTGCGGCAGGCATCGTACTGATTCAGGACAACGGTGCATCGCTCCCTGTCTACATCCTTCATGAGTCCGTCTTCTTCAAAAAGCCTCAAGAAGACCGGGGCCGTGATCTCCGCCTCCGGCCCGATACCCGCAGCCGTGGTGAAAAGCTCCCACCTGAATACCTTTTCTTCCACCGTATAGCCCAGAGCATCGAGGCCCGCAACGACAACGGTCAGGTCGGAGAAGCGCGGAATAACAGGCTCATAGGCCGCCGGATATTTCAAGGGCCGTCCTTTCGCGCCGTCGGCCTCGATGAAGACGAAATCGTAATCTGCGCCGAGCCGCTTCAGCTCATCGTCCCCTAGTCCGGTCAGCTTTCCGGCTTCCATCGACTTTCCCACCCTTATAAACTGCCCGGTCCGTGCGTCTTTAGTAAAGTCACGATCGTCGAGGAGGACGTACGGCTTCTTCGCCCGTATCCTGGTCGTGGTCGTCACGGCTGCCCTCTTGCCGCTTCTGAGGGCCTCTTCCGCCAGATATTCGCCGAGCGACGTTTTTCCTCCGGCACCGACAAAGCTTATGAATTTACCGCAAAGCAGGGACGGGAGGGGATCGATCTTCTCAAGGCCCGGCATGGGGGATGTTCTTGATGCGGGTGACAATGGTCAGCACCCTCGCCTCGTCCTTCTCTCTCACCAAGACGGAGGCGTAGCCCTTCTGGAGGATGAAAAGACCGTCATAGGCGGTATCCTTGTGCTCCTTTATCACGTACTCGATGGATTCCCTGTCAAGGGCCGCTTTGAGCAGGTCCATCTCGAAGATGCTTTCGACCGTGTGGACGTTGATCCACCTATCTGAAGTCATTTCCCTTCGGCAGCGCTGCCCCAGGCCTCGGTATGGAACGGTCCGCTTCCCTAGGCAGCGGCGCACCCGGTCCCGATACGGGCCGGTCCACCGGACCTACCCATATCTCCACCTGGGTAGTAAAGGCATCCCTCGTGGTCCTTATGTTGGAAGCCCTGTCTTCCTTCATGAAATTCAGGATAACGTCGCTGAACTTGTAGCTGTTGACCAGGCGCCATCCGTTCTTCGCCATGTTCACCCTGAAGTAATTCTCAAGGGAGCCCACGTCGACGTTGCCGGAGAGCACCAGTACGCCCGCCTTCAGGCTGGGCGTTTCGTAAATGAAGCTTTTTGACCTTTGGAGGGTGAGCTCTTTAGGAACAGGAATATCGGGAAACATGTAGAAAACCACGTTGGGGGTCGTCTCCTTGGCCGCTGCCGGTTGGTCCGGCGCGGCCTGCTGACCGGCAGCACACCCCCAAGCGAAAAGCAGCACTGCGACAAGAACCGCCATCCCCTTCTTCATACCTTCCCTCCCTCGTTTCTTCTCTCCAGGTATGCATAGGCACTATGGTTGTGGATACTCTCAAAATTCTCCGCTTCCACGACGAAATGGGTCATGTTCGAGTCATTGCTAAGCTTCTCGGCAACGTCCCTAGCCACGTCCTCTACGAATTTAGGGTTTTGGAAGGCCTTTTCGGTAACGAATTTTTCATCCTGTCTCTTGAGCACCGAGTAGACATCGCAGCTCGAGCAGCCCTCCACCAGAGCAATCAGGTCCTCTATCCAGAAGAAACGCTTGAACTGCACCGATACCGTCACAACCCCTCTCTGGTTGTGCGCTCCGTAGTCGCTTATTTCCTTTGAGCACGGGCAGAGGGTCGTCACGGGGACCGATACGGAAACGGTAAAATCCCTCATTTTGTTCTCCCGGTCCATGTGGCCCGTAAATCCGCACATATACTCCAGATAGCCGGGGGTACCCGATATGGGCGCATCCTTCCTGACGAAATACGGGAAGCGAACTTCCATGTGCGCCGTCTCTGCTCGCATTCTTTCCTTCATTTCCTTGAGGACGGCGGGAAAGTCTTTCATGTTGATCATATTTTTATGGGCATGGAGGATCTCGACGAACCTGCTCATGTGCGTGCCTTTGAACTCGTGGGGAAGGCTTACGTACATGCTGATGTCGGCTATGGTATGCTGAGACCCGTTTGCCTTGTCGAGCACCACTATAGGGTACTTTATCCTCCTGACGCCTACCTTGTCTATCTCTATATTCCGGGGGTCATACATGTTCTGCACGTCAATCATTTCCGCTTCACTCCCTGTAGGCGGCGTAAGCGTTCTCCGATTCCCAGACCCGCACCTCCCTCACCGCCGCTGCCTTCTCGCCCGTCATTTCCTTCAGCCGCCCGTATATATATACTGCAAGGTATTCGGAAGAGCTTGCCCGCGATTTGAAAAAGGGGATATCGTTGATGTACTTGTGGTCGAGATCGGCTACTACGGTCCGCAATAAAGACTTGAGGACGGCGAAATCGAGGAGCATCCCGTCCTCGCCCACCTGTTCGCCCTCGAAGAGCGCCTCGACTTTGAAATTGTGCCCGTGCAGCTCCTCGCACTTCCCGTGATACATTTCGAGCCTGTGAGCAGCGGGGAAGGTCTCCCGCACACATAGGGTAAACACCCAATAATTTATAATGCCCTCGGGATCTTGTCAATATGGAGGATAGATCCCTCGGCCCGGCTCTCTTCGCGCCTGACTTGTCCCTCCGCGCCCCGCTGCTATGGTCCGGCCGTCTCTGAGAAAGGGAGGGGACGCCTGCAAACGGTCGGGAGCGTAGTCTTTTCTTGTGAGAGGACCGCGCTGGTTATATTATTTCAAAGCCGGTCGAAGGATGGTATCATGCGGGGAAGAACCGCAAAAAGGAGCCCCCTTGATGAAGTTGAGGATACTCGGTACCGGCACTGCGGCGCCTTCCCTGGAAAGGGCGTCTTCTTCCTATCTGCTCTCTACCCGGACGGGCAACGTGCTGATCGACGCAGGGCCATCGGTTGTACGAAGGCTCCTAGAATTCGGGTACGGGCTCAACGATATCGACGTGATCGCCCTTACCCACTTTCACCCGGACCATACGGTCGACCTTGTCACATTCCTTTTTGCCTGCAATTATGGCGAGAGACGGCGGGAGAAGGATCTTATTCTCATCGGCGGACGGGGCATAAGGTCCTTTTTCAGGAGGCTCGCCCGCCTTTATCCTTGGATAGAGCCCATTGGTTACCGCCTGAAGATAAAGAGCCTGCCCGGAGGTACGATGCGGCTCGGTTCGGTTTCGCTCACCACTCTTCCCATGCGGCACATGAGTGCGAGCATCGGGCTTCGCTTCGAAGAAGGGGCAAGCTCCGTAGCCTTCTCGGGCGATACGGACTATTCGCCTGACCTCGTCCTTCTGGCCGCCGGCGTCGATGTTCTCGTGGCCGAGTGTTCCTTCCCGGAAGAGAAGGTGGAGGGCCACTTGAACCTGGCCTCCCTGCTCAAGGTAGTCAGGGAGGCAAAACCCGGACAGGTTATAATGTCCCACCTTTACCCGCAGTGGGGTCGATTCCACGGGGTCCTTCCCCCGCCCCTCCTTCTCGGAGCGGACGGGATGGAAATAGATTTGTGACCCCTTTCTACTTTTCCGCCTTTGACGCTGCGGCTATCCTTCTTCTTACCTTTTTCCACGAATCGGTGGTGAGAAAACTCTCCTCCATGTTCTCCACCATGCGCACGAATTTCTTGAAGGGAACGGCAAGGGTGACGGTATCGGGCGGTACGCACGGCCGCGCCGAGACATCGAGCATCCCTATGACGGCCCGCGGCTTTTCTGCGTCCTTCTCGAGATAGGGGTATTGTACAATCGTCGAGCACCCTGCACCGAAGGGCGAAAAGACGGCATTGGGGTCCGCCTCGTCGAACCCGACGAGGGTGAAGAGGCCGGAGAGAACGTCCGGCCGCGCGAAGAAGATAACCACGTCCGGGTAGTCCGATTCCACAAGCCTATCCCATCGCTTGAAGACGATGAGCGCACCCGGCGCGGTAAAGACCGGCTGCCTCTTCATAACCTCCCTGACCAGCTCCGGCGATTTCTTGTACCGCTCGCCCTCGACCTTACCGGGTATGCCGTAAGAAAGAAAGTATTCGAACTCCGGCCTGAGCTTGCTGGAGAAACCAAGATATCTCTTGCCGCCGGCGCAGCCGATCACATCGGCATTGAAGGCCACGTTCTTCCCCCGCCTCGCCTTTGCGAGATCCCCCACCATGCACCGGTGGTTCGCGGCTGGCTTAGGCATCTCCGCTCCCGGCGGCTTCTCGTTCGTGTAGAAGAACGAAATGGGCAGGTCGCTATCGTTGAAATATTTCTTCCAAAGGCGCTCAAACTTGTCCTTGATCGACATGTCCATACTCTAAACCCCCTTTAGGAAACAATAGTAACAAAAGCGATTGCGCGTTGCAACGTTAGCCGCAGCCTCAGATGCCGTGCTCCGCCAGGTTCATGAGCTTCATGAAATCGGCGTGGATCTTGCCGGGGTCAAAGGCATCGCTTCCCCATCTCCAGAGAAGGAGTCCCGGATTGTAAGCAAAGCCGAGGGGCCTCGTAATAAGCCTCGCAAGGAAAGGGGTACGGGGCGACGTGACAAAGAGGCCCCGGAAATCGACATCCTCGGTGAGGACAGCCATCAGTCCCCTGACGGCAGAGTCGAGAAGTTCGATGTCGCCCCCCTTGTAGAACCGAAAATTGCCCCGCACCGGGTATTCCAGGAGAAGATAAGAGCTGACGGGACCCTTCCTCTCATCCCCGAAGACGCCGTAGCGCATCTTGCGGCCGTCGACCTTCCCTGAAAGAAGGAGCGTTCGCAACAGGAACGATACGCGGAAGGACCCCGGCTCGCAGAGGGACCGGGCGACAGCCAGATACTTTCCCTGATAACGTCGATACTGCAGCAGGGCGCCGGCGGCGATCATGGCTGCCATAGCGGCGAGGCATGCCGCGATGATCGCAAAGGAGCTCATACGTCGAAGATGCCTTCGAGCACCACTGCCCCGGTCTCGACGTCGAAGATCTTCACTGCGCCGGCCTTCGAATCGAGGACGGCCGCCGTTTTCCCGAAAGAGCTTGACGGGTTTGGGATCGTCGGTGTCCCGGGGTTCACGATCAGGCTGCCTCCGACTTTCTTAATACGCGCTATATGGCTGTGGCCATGCACGAGGACGGCAAGACCGAATTGACCGACCAGCCTTTTGAAATCTCCATCCCTCTTATTCTCCCCGTGAATGACGAGGAGCCTCTTTCCGTCAACATTGAGGAACACGTACGGGGACAGAAGGGGCGGGTCAAGGACGAGCTGGTCCACGTCCGCATCGCAGTTACCCCTGGCGATCATGATCGGTATCTCAAGGCCGTTTATCCGCTCTGCCAGGGCTGAGGTATTGTATCCTTCCCCCAGCGGGTTCCTGGGACCGTGGTAGAGGACGTCCCCGGCGTGGAGGATCATCTCGACATCTCGGAAACAGCCTTCGACCGCCTTCTGGAAGCCTTTTACCGAGCCGTGGGTATCACTGATGAGACCTATCTTCATCTCCCGCCCCTTTCAACACCTTCTTCTCGAGTCGCCACTTGTAAGCCTCAACGCCTCCTGACCAGCACGGTCCCCCCTTCAACCTCGGCGATGTACCGTTTTGACTTCCGGAGGTCCGAAGCGAGCTCGGCGGGGTCGTCGAGAGAGAGCACGATAGTTCCGGTTTGTTTCAGGTATGTCATTGCCCTCTTGATATACGCCTTTGCCAGCTCCTCGGCGGGGAATCTCTCATCCCAGACGTAGGCAAGGGCCGGCCGCACAAAGATCAAGTCGAAACCGTCGTTCAGAAGGAAGGGGAATTCGACCTCCATGTGGAGAAAGTGTTTCTTCCGGGCTATTTCCCTTGCGGAAGAGTACCAGTCTGTTGCCCTCGCTCTCTTCCAGACCTCCTCGTCGCCGTCTATGTAATAAACTAATTCAGCTATTTTGTTCGATTCAAGGCTTTGGTCGAAATACAAGGCCGTCGTCAGGTCCATGATCTCGCCTATCCTCCGCAGCACTCCTAGAAGCCTCGCTTCTATCTCACCCTTCACCGCAGCGTCTTCCTTGATCCTGTCGGACAGGGTAGAGACCAGGCGCTCCATCTCTCTCACCCGGCTCATTACGTCCGAAAGATCCCCCAGTGCCCTCGTAGACATGCCGAGAAGGGGGTTTCCCAACCTGTAGTTCACACCGGCAGCATCGAAGCGGGAGCGCATGGAGTTCTGCAAAACATCGAGGGGGAAAGGGTGCTTTTCGACTCCGTAAAGCACGCGGCTGAGGATGAACTGATGGAGAAGGGTCTCGTTCTCCCATTCCGCTATGAAGGCACGCCCCTCCCTGTAAGGGAGAAGGAAGGAGAGGTAAGCCATTGTTTCTACGAGCCGTGCGCCTAAAGCCCCGAACCCGGGCGTCATATCTAGTATCCTGAGCGATAGGAGACGCTCCTTGGTGCGGTCCGCACCGATAACATGAAGAACGATTTCCTCACAGTCCGGTTCCGGCTCCCGCCCGTTCACAAAAAGGTAAGTGAATATGTCGCACTGGTCGTATGCGCGTACCGGCGCCGGCTGCCCTGCCCGACTGCCTCCCGCGCCACCCGAGTTGTCCGGCCCGGCGCCGCCCCCCACAGTCAGCCCCTGCTCCGCAAAAAGCTGCCTGTAAAGCGCCAAGGCGGCAGCCTCCGCCCCGTCCTTCCCGCTGTCTTTCAGGTCATGGAGGGACCGGCGCTTCTCCGCGAGATAGGCGATCAGCTCGGTCCTTTCCTCTTCGAGTAAAGCGCCGAGGTCTCCGCCGAGGCCGGCAGAGGAGAAGATCCGGTTGAAAAGGTGGACCGTCATTTCGTCCTCCTCGGCAACCGCCCTCTCCAGGTCGATCTCGACGAGGGGCTTTTCGAAGACGGAGGGCCTTTTCAAAAGGAGCCAGCTCTTGCCGTTCGTCAGTATGCTCCAGGGCACCCCGGTCTTCTTGGCGAGATATATGGACTGATATAACGGTATCCGGTTTTCGAACTCCAGGTAAAAACCGCTGATGCCCTCCCTGAGGTCCCGGCCGTACCTTTTCACAAGAAGCACTGCGAGAGCACGCTCGTAGTACTGCTTGGTTCCCCACAAGGGAGCGCTTACGGCCCTTTCCTTTTCCGACCTGAAAAGTGCAAAGTCCGGACCCTTGATCCTTTCCTCGAAGAACTGCGGCTTTGACTCGAAGACATAGCCCAGCGTCTTGAGAATGGGCTTGACAAGGTGGAGTTCCGTCTGGATCTCGCTCGCCCGCGCCCTCATCGCCTCGAAGGCCCGCACGGTGCCGGCGAGAGCGGCACAAGCGTCAGCGTCTCTGGGGAGCGCAGAGATGCGCTCGCCGAGACGGCCGGATAGGAGCGTATTCCTTGCGAAAGGGAGCATCTTCCTTCAATTCCCTTCTCTTTATCCGCTGCAGCCCTCGCACTCTTTCCGAAGGCCCTTCACGGGTTGTTCAATTGTCCTACGTCGATCCACTCAGCGAGCATGGCTGCGTGGTCAGGTTCCAGATGAAGGGTCGAGTAAAGGAAGACGCGACCGGTAGAAGTCAAAGTCCGGGCGATATCCTGATACCCTGAGTTGTCCCTCATCCTTTCCAGCTCGCGGGTCACGTCCTCGACCGTAAGGTCGAAGGGCGGGTCCGCGAAAAGATCGAGGGGGACCGGCTTGGGGTAGGCAGCACAGCTCTCGCGCACGACTTCGGCGATGAGGCGGGTCCTGTCTATCTTTTTCCGGAGCAGCAGAAGCGCATAGGTCTCGGTCATACTCTCGGACGAGTAGTAGTAGCGGTCGCCCCCGTCGGTTTGGAGCTCGGCCACGTCGCCGACCCCTTCGGCTCCGTCCGTTTCGGTCCATCCGTCTTCCCCATTGACCGGCGCAAGGCCTTTTTCCGCGAGCCGGCTTCTGATTTCGCTTTCCGCGATCAGGCGGCCTTCGCGGCTCGCCTCACGGATCAGAGCGGCCTTGAAGGCCGGCCCCTCTTTTTTAGGGATAACCGCTTTCGCCATTCCTCTTCCCTTCGGGCCTCCTGCCTCACAAACGGTCGGGCAGGAGCGAGCGTTTGGCCATCTCGCCGGCCACGTCTGCAAGCCCTGCGTCCCTATACGCCTTTGCGGTCGGGGCGCCCGTCGCCCTGTCCCATCCAAACTCGCCGTAAAAGAGGTCGATCGCCGTCTCCACGTCTTTTCTTTCCATACGGGTCGTCCCCTTTGTAAAAGCGGCCTTGCCGGCGCCGTCCTCGAAAGCCCACTCCGGGACCAGATCGTGGCGGGTGCGCATATTGCAGGTGCCCATGTCGCGGATGGTGAGAGCCCTGTGCAGCACAAAGATTCGCTCTGCAACTCCGTCCAGCTCGTGGCGGTTTTTCTTGTCCCCTGTTGCCAGGCTGTAAAGCATCGACTCGATGGAATCGTCGCCGCGGTAGCCTCGCTCCCGAAGGGGTGAGGCCACCCAAGGCCCCATCCAGTTGCACAGCGAAAGTGAATCGTGGAGCTCTTTGCGCAAGAGTGACCATTTCGCCATCCGCGCTTTCCAGGGGTTCATAGGCGTATATGCTCCTACGGCATCGACGGCGTCGCCGGAGCCCCATATCTCGGCGGCGAGCTTTTTCTGCACCGCGAGGGGCAGCCCGTTGCGGATAAAGTTGACGTGAGAGTGGCACTGGGCGTCCCTGTTGTAGATGAGGTTGATGAGGAGACCGCACTGGCCGGCCTCTTCCGACGAGTGGTGTTTCGGGTGACCCATCTTCCAGTAGGCAAGCTCACGGTCTTTCCCCCATGTCGCTTCCGGGATCGACCATCGCTCGAGGAGGTACCCGGTGCCGAGTCCGAGGGCGTACCCCAGCTCACCCTCTTTTGCTGCTATCCTCGGAAACAGATCGAATAGAAAGGCGGGGTCGCCCTTCTCGTACTTGTCCCAGGGGTAGCTCTTATACTCCTTCTCTCCCAGCTGGGCCTTGATGCGGCCCTCGTAGTAAATCTTCTGGAAATCGCGCTGCAGCTGTTGATAGTTGCACCAGATCCCAAGATCGTCCGCCAGGTGCATGCCCACCATGCAGGCTTCCATGTTCGTCTTGCCCCTCGGGCCGTCAGGAAAGTCCTTGAAGAAGGCTCTGCCGAACAGCAGGCCGGCGCACGTGTTCTGGCCTATTTCCATAATGCCGTACTTGGCCGCTACGGAGGGCGCCTTTATCATGGTGTGGCACCTGATGGGACAGCCCGTACATCCGTTCCCGCGCACGGTGTGCTGCCAGGCAATGTCCCCGAGGTAGTAGGCTGCGTTGTTCGTTCGGTAAGCTATCCGGTTCAAATTGTGAGGCTCGCACGTTCCCACCTCAATCGGGGGGGAGCTTGCCCCCCAAGCCTTTCCCTTAGAGGCCCTCCATCTTGAGCCCGGGTCGTGGAACTCCGCCCACGGCTGGGGAGAGCTGGGCACTACGTGCTGGTTGTTCGCGCCCAGGAGCGAAAGGTGGTACTTGACAAGCTTCTCCCACTCCCCCTTGTCCCCGCCGATAAAGATGCGGCCCGAGCCAGCTACCCCTATGGCCTTGAGGTTCTTGGCGCCCATGACGGCGCCCACGCCGCCTGCGGAGTGGGAGACCGAATTCATCACCACCGACATGGGGACCAGGTTCTCTCCGGCCTGGCCTATGGCCGCTACCACCGCCTCCGGCCCGAGAATCTGGGAGATCGCCGCGGTCGTTCGGCGGATGCCTTCTCCCCAGAGCTTTCGCGCGTCCTTTATCTCCACGCGGCCGTCGACAATGGACAGCCAGACAGGGTGATCCGCCCTTCCCTTGATGACCACGGCGTCGTAGCCCGCATATTTCAGGGCTGCTGCGAAGTGGCCGCCCATATGACCCGTGGCCACGAGGGGTTTGGGCCAGCACGTGGGCCATAGGGTTGTGATCGCCGTCCGGCCGTTGCAGGGAGCGCCCGTTCCCGCCAGCGGTCCTACGGCAAAGACTATCCTGTTTTCAGGGTCAAAAGGCTTCGTCCCTGGCGCGACCTCGTCCCACATGACCTTGTAGCCTAAACCGGTCCCGCCGAGGAAATCCTTGTATTTCTCTATGGTGTCCTCTGTCCGGCTTTTTCCCGTAGAGAGATCGACGTGAAGCGTTTTACCCGCCCATCCTCCGTATTTGGCCATTCTGTTTCCTCCTTCTCACCTCTTGTGGCATTCGAGACAGGCCGCTTCTTTCTCCCGACTCAGGGTCGCCAATGGAGCCGCCCGTATGGGCACTTTGTCCGTCAGGTCCACCCAGGGCAAGTATGTGAGCGATTCCGCCGGGCACGCATCCACGCACTTGGGCTTCCCGTCGCAGAGAAAGCATTTGGTGGCCTTGCCCGAATCTTCGTCGAAGGAGAGCATCTCCCAGGGGCACGCTCGCAGGCACATCCTGCACCCTGTGCACTTTGCCCGGTCGACGACGCGCGCATAAAGCGGAGGCGCTGCGACAATGGCGTCGTTCGGGCAGGCATCGGCGCACGGCACCGGGTGGGGGCACTGCTTGCAGAGGTCCTGTATCACTAGCCCCTTCCCCCAGTTGCCCAGGCCCTCCCTGCCGGCAAAAGCCCCCTTTGGTCCGAAGTTGAGGTTCCGTCCGACCTTGATCCTGGCAATTGAAGGGGCTGCTTTGCCGTCGTTGAACTCGGTGCAGGCGAGCTCGCACCGGCGGCACCCTACGCACTTGGTGGGGTCTGCGAGCACTATGCCCCGGGCCTGCTCCATAATTATGATGGGGCTCGTACCTCCTCTGGCCAACAGGGGACCGAGGGCGGACATGCCCACAACCGAGACGGCGCTCAATTTCAATACCTGGCGGCGCGTGCAGAGGGGATCGAGGTGTTTTCCTTTCGCCTTAACCATCTTCCGGTCACCTCCTCTTTACTTTTATAGCACAAAAGTCGGGGGTAGCGAGATAGATTCTTGGCGGCCGGTCCGGGCGGCGGGGCGGATACGTGCCCTAAAAGGTCGCCCTCCGGCAGGCCTCCGGAGGCTCCGGGCCGGATACAAGGCCGCGATGGGAGAACTATAGAATTTGAACCCTTCTAATGATAAGCTAACGTCTGGGCAAGGCTGTAATGGGCAATTCATATGAAGCGGTGATCATCGGAGGAGGGCCGGCAGGGCTCACTGCAGGAATTTATTTGGTGAGGGCCGGGATCAGTACGGTCCTTCTGGAAAAGCGGCTTGTCGGCGGCGCAGCCATAAACACGGAACATGTCGAGAACTACCCGGGATTTCCCGAGCCCATCTCGGGAAGCGAGCTGATGGGGAGGATGGCGGAGCAGGCCCGCAGGCTGGGGCTCGAGATAAAGGAGTTCCTGGAAGCCGACGGCGTAGTTTATGAGGGCGGCCTTTTTGAGACCAGGGTGGATAAGGAGAAGTCGTACCGGTCCATCGGCATTATAGCGGCGACGGGGACAGTGCCGGCAAAGATGGGCATACCCGGTGAAGACACGCTCCTCGGGCGAGGTGTTTCCTATTGCGCAACATGCGACGGCATGTTCTTTCGGGGTCTCGATGTGGCGGTCGTGGGCGGCGGCGATGCAGCCCTTTCGGAGGCCCTTACGCTGGCCAACATGGTCGGCAAGGTGTACCTGATACACAGGCGCGACCGGCTCAGGGCACAACAGGCACTGCAAGAGCGGGCAGCCAAGAACGGAAGGATCGAGTTCCTTCTCAACAAGGCGCCTTTGAGTATAAACGGCGGGGAGCAGGTCGAGTCGGTCACCCTTCGCGATACGTTGACGAACGAAGGATCCTACCTAAAGGTGAGCGGCGTCTTCTGCTACGTCGGGTCGCAGCCGCAGACGGACTTCCTCGGCCCGCTGGTGGACAGGGACGCCGCCGGCTTTATCGTGACCGGCGAAAACCTGGAGACTAGGAGCCCCGGTCTTTTCGCCGCCGGCGACGTACGGAAGAAATCGCTCAGGCAGATCGCGACAGCGGTGGGGGACGGAGCGCTGGCCGCCGTGAACTTGGAAAAGCACGTGCTGGAGAAAAGGTGATGGCACACGTCCTGAAGGATTTCATCACTGGAGGGGCGCTCGTCGTCGCGAGTCTTCTTGCCGGCCTGGCAGTCCTCATCGTCTTTTTCATTCTGGGTATATTCCTCCATATATTCGCTGCTCTGGCCTCGGCCTTTTTCTTTTTGGCTCTGATCGTAGCGGCCGTTTGGTTCGTTGGTTACGCGTACAGAAGGATGAAAGAGATCAAGAAGAAGTGATTGACGCTTACGGCACCGGCGCGCCAGACCGGGACTTTGTTTACGCTTCCGAAGAATACAAGCGCCTCAGGCGATGCCCCGGCTCCGGTCGTTCCGGCGCGGGAGTTCAAGGGAGGCGAAAAGGTGAGTCGTGCAGCTATGGCGGGCTAGGGTGAGGACCCTCTGCGCCATACTCCTCATTCTCTTTCTTTTCGCGCAAGGCGATGCAGCCGGGCCGGCCGTCATCCTCTACAGGATCGGAGACGGCGGCGAGGAGGCGTTGGCCCTCCTTGCGCAGTCCCTTGAAGGCAAGGGCTATGGGGTCAATCTGGTCCAGGGCGAGACGGATATAGACAAGCACGTGGAAAAAATCAGCAGGATAAACCGCGTACAGGAGGCAGTCTTCCTCGCCGTCGAGATCGTCCCCTCGGAGAAAAGCCGCGTTACGGTAGCAGAGGCGGAAGGCAGGAAGGGGGAGGGCCGGTTCCTCTCGATCACGGAGATACCGTCGCGGTTCGCAGAAGAGTCGGACAGGCTCGCGGCATCAGTGGCCGCGCCTTTTGGCGTCAAGATAACCCATCTCCCCCTCTTCCCCCTCCTCGGGGTCACTATGCCGGGGATCGCGGTGAAGCTGGAATTGAGCACAGGCGATAACTCTGAAACGATATCCAGGTTGTCCAGCGGGATAGAGAAATATTTTTCAGAAAGGACGGGCAGATGAGAAACAACGGCAGGCCGAACGACAGGATCAGGGACCTCAGGATAAGCAGGAACTTTCTCAAGTTCCCCGATGGATCCGTACTTGTGGAGATGGGCGAGACGAAGGTAATATGCGGGGTCAGCATCGAGGAGAAGGTGCCTCCATTTCTGAAAAATTCAGGAAAGGGATGGCTTACCGCGGAATACTCCATGCTGCCGAGGGCGACGCCTTCGCGCACTCTCCGGGAATCGGTGACGGGAAGGATAGCGGGCAGGACACACGAGATACAACGGCTTATAGGCAGGGCTCTCAGGGCGGTGGTCAACCTTGACGTCATCGGCGAGCGGACGATCTGGGTGGATTGCGATGTCATCCAGGCGGACGGCGGCACCAGGACCGCCAGCATAGTAGGCGGTTTCGTGGCCCTGGTAGAGGCCTTATGGAACCTGAAGAAAAGGGGCGTCATCGAAAAAATACCTCTCCGGGACTCCGTTGCCGCCGTGAGCGCCGGCATAATCAACGGCGTCGTCCTTCTCGACCTGTCCTACATAGAGGATTCGAACGCCGAGGTAGATATGAACTTCGTCATGACGGGCAAAGGCATGCTCATCGAGGTGCAGGGCACCGCGGAAAAGCTGCCCTTTTCGAAAGAGCTCCTCGACGTCATGTACGACTACTCTCTTAAAGGCATCACTGAGATCACCCGTGTCCAGAAAGGGGCCCTCGGTCACCTGTTCCCTCTCCTTTAGATCCGTGCGCCGGGGTTGAAACATGATAATCGTCGCAACGGCCAACAAGGGCAAGTTCAAGGAGATTGGAGGATACCTCGCAGATATCGGGGAAGGGCTTCTTGCGCTGCCCGATTTGAACGAATCGGTGGCAGTCGAGGAGGACCGGCCGACCTATTTCGAGAATGCCTGGAAGAAGGCCAGAAAGATAGGCAACCGGTTCGGGATGAAAACACTCGCCGACGACTCCGGACTGGAGGTGGCGGCCCTTCGCGGCAGGCCCGGAACACACTCCGCCCGGTACGGCGCGAGCGACGCGGAGAGGGTGGACAGACTTCTCGCGGAGCTAAGGGGCCTCCCACGGGAGGGAAGAAGCGCCGTCTTCAGGGCCTACCTGGTCTACTATCTCCCGGACGTCGAGCAAACCTTCATCTTTTACGGCAGTCTAAAGGGATATATCGGCTTCGAAAAGAGGGGGGAAATGGGTTTCGGCTTCGACCCCGTCTTCATGGTGCCCGGCCTGGAGAGGTCGCTTGCCGAGCTGGCCATGGAGGAGAAGAACCGGATAAGCCACAGAGGGAAGGCGCTTGCGGCATTGAAGGCATTTCTGGATGCATAAGTTTTCCTTGACACCGGGTGCTTTTTCACTATAAATTGTCGTGACAACATTGTTTTGACAACAATTATGGTCGGCGGCTTTTCTCGCGTCCTGAAAGCCGATTGGGCGGCCGCGTTCATAGGAAAGGCGATTGATAATGAAGTGTCCTACCCTCGACGAATCTCCCGGTTTCTGGATATACCGCGCCCACACCCAGGGGAGCAACCTCTTCAGGAAGATGCTTCAGACCGCGGGCCACCATCTGACGCCGGAGCAGTGCGGCGTGCTCTTGAGGCTCAAAGACCTGCAGGGCATAAACCAGAGCCAGCTTGGGAAGAGACTTCTCAAGGACCGCCATAACATCACGAGGATCCTCAATCTCCTCGAGCAACGGGGCTATATAGAGCGGAGGTCCCACAAAGGGGACAAACGGGTGTACCGCATTTTCCTGACCGGGGCTGGCGCGGCCCTGGGCGATGACCTTATGCCTCTTTTGCAGACCTATCTGGACCGCGTGCTCGATGGGTTCACGGAAGAGGACCTCATAGCCATGAAGAACGCAATGGGTCGGATTATAAGGAACATCGAGAGGTATGAATGACGATCCGCGAAGAGAAAACCGCCCGAGGAGCTAAACTCCTTCCTTGCATTGCCGCTCTAGCGGCAGTGGCCCTTTTCTGCGGCGGATGCCAAAAGGCGCAGACCGGGGACGGGCCGTCCGCCCCGGTCGTGGAAGTGGCAACGGTGATACAGCGGGACGTGCCGATCTATTCTGAATGGACAGCCTCCGTTGACGGGTTCGTAAACGCCACTATCCGGGCCCAGGTCCAGGGCTACCTCATCTCGCGAGACTACACTGAGGGTGATTTCGTCAAGAAAGGACAGATCCTCTTCAAGATAGACCCGAGGCCTTTCGAGGCAGCGCTCGAGCAAGCTAAGGGACACCTAGCGGAAGACCGCGCCAGGTGGGAAACCGCAAAGGCCAACCTCGATCGCATAAGACCGCTGGTCGAAGAGCGCGCGGTAAGCAAGAAAGACCTCGATGACGCTCTTGGCGCAGAGCAGGGAGCCACGGCGGCCATGCTTGCGTCAAAGGCTTCGGTTGACAAGGCCCAGCTCGATCTCGGCTTCACTCGCATCTGCTCGCCTATTGACGGTATAGCAGGCATCGCGAGGGCGCAGCTTGGGGATCTTGTCGGTCCGGGCTCCATCGAGGAGCTAACCATGGTCTCTACCGTTAACCCTGTGAAGGTCTACGTCCCGATGAGCGAGCAGGAATACCTGAAGTACGTTCAGAACGGCCTCGCCCGAAAGATGCCCCTCGACCTGGTGCTTGCCGACGGAAGCACCCACCCTTACAAAGGGTGCTTCGCCTTTGCGGACCGCAATGTCGATGTGCGGACGGGCACCATCAAGATTGCCGCCCTGTTCCCCAATCCGGGAAACGTGCTGCGGCCCGGCCAGTTCGGCAGGGTGCGCGCCCATACCGTCACCAGAAAGTCGGCTCTCCTCGTGCCCGAGCGGGCGGTGACCGAGCTTCAGGGAAACTATCAGGTCGCGGTGGTCGGCAAGGACAATAAAGTGGACATCAGGCCTGTCAGGACAGCGGAACGGGTCGACAACCTCTGGGTGGTAGAGCAGGGCCTGAAGGCAGGTGAGCAAGTAATAGCCGAAGGGCTCCAGAAAGTCAGACAGGGCTCGGTAGTTATCCCGAAGCCCTTCATCCTCCGGCAGCAGGAGCCCCCGGGCTCCGGCCGGGAAGAGATGAAACCCGGCCAGTCCTCCCAGCCTAAAAGAACGAGCGCCGGATAGGGGGCCCATCCATGTCACGTTTTTTCATAAATCGCCCCATCGTTGCCATGGTGATCTCCATCATGTTCGTCGTCCTCGGGCTCGTTGCCATGGCCGGCCTGCCTGTTTCGCAGTTCCCCGAAATCGTGCCGCCCGAAGTCCAGATCCTGACCACTTACACCGGGGCGGACGCCGAGACGGTCGAACAGTCCGTCGCGACGCCGATCGAGCAGCAGATGAGCGGCGTCGACAACATGAACTACATGTACTCTGTCAACTCCAGCAACGGCACCATGAGAATATTCGTCAACTTCGACGTCAAGACAGACCCGAACACCGATCTTATCCTCAGCCAAATACGCCAAAACCTGGCCCAACCCCAGCTTCCGGTCGATGTCAGAAACTACGGCGTGACCATGCAGAAGTCGCGCTCTTCGCCCCTCATGCTCATCGCCCTTTACTCTCCGAAGGGCACTTACGATTCAACCTTCCTGGCGAACTACGCCAACATCAACCTCATCGATCCCCTTCTGCGCGTGCCCGGCGTCGCAATGATCAACGTCTTCGGAGCGGGCCAGTACGCGGTCCGAATATGGGTGAAGCCGGACACGCTGGGCAAGCTCGGCATTACGGTCCCGGACATAGTCAACGCGGTGCAAAAGCAGAACACGGTAAACCCGGCCGGGCAGATCGGCAGCGAGCCGGTCCCGCCGGGGCAGGAGTTTACCTACACGGTCCGCACCCAGAGTCGCCTTATCTCACCGCAAGAATTCGGCTCCATCGTGGTCCGCGCCAACCCCGACGGCTCCATAGTGAGGCTCTCCGATGTGGCCCGGATTGAGCTGGGGGCGCAGAACTACAACGTCGTCGGCAGGGTCGACGGCCGGCCTGCAGGCGTCCTTGCCCTCTATCAGCTGCCCGGCACCAACGCGCTTAAGACCGTCCAGGGGGCGAAAAAGGTGCTGGAAGGGGCCAAGAAACGGCTTCCCACGGATATCGAGTATGCTGTCGACCTCGATACGACGAGGTCCATAGCCGAAGGCATCCACGAGATCCTCATCACGCTCCTCGAGGCCCTTGCCCTCGTCATTCTCGTGACCTATGTCTTTCTCCAGGGATGGCGGGCTACTCTCATACCGGCCTTTGCCGTTCCAGTCTCTCTCATCGGCACCTTTGCCGTCTTCCCCCTGCTCGGTTTTTCCATCAATACCCTCTCCCTTTTCGGCCTGGTGCTCGCTATCGGACTGGTCGTCGACGACGCTATCATCGTGGTTGAGGCGGTGGAGCGCCACATCGAGGAAGGGCTTTCCCCGAAAGAGGCGTCCCTCAAGGCTATGGAAGAGGTCTCCGGACCTGTTATGGCAATCGCCCTCATCCTCGCGGCAGTCTTCATCCCCACTGTCTTCATACCGGGAATCACCGGGAGGCTGTACCAACAGTTTGCCGTTACCATCGCCATATCCGTCCTGATCTCGGCCTTCAATGCCTTGACCCTAAGCCCCGCCCTTTGTGCCCTTCTCCTGAAACCCGGAAAGGAGACGAGGGGGCCCCTCGGCGCTTTTTTCAAGTCCTTCAACCGGCTCTTCGGCCGGGCATCCAGGGGCTATATCTCCCTTTGTGGGTCTCTCATCCGCAAGAGCGTCCTTAGCCTCGGTGTTCTCGCGGCGGTAGCGCTTCTTGCGGTCCTTCTCGGCAACAGAATTCCAAGGGGATTCCTTCCGGAGGAAGACCAGGGGTACATCTTCATCAATGCGGCTTTGCCCAATGCTGCCTCCCTCCAGCGGACGCAGGAGGTGTGCACCAAGATAGAGGAGATCGTCAAAAAGACCCCCGGCATCGAGCACTTCCAGACCGTGCCGGGCATCAGCCTGCTGTCTACATCACAGAACACTTACAGCGCTTTTTTCTTCGTGACCCTAAAGGAGTGGAGGGAAAGAAAAAGGCCGGAGGAGCATTACGAGGCCATCATGGCCCACCTGAACAGGGAGATGCAGAAGCTGCCCGAGACCATCGCTTTTGCCTTCCCTCCGCCGGCAGTTCAAGGCATCGGACTGGCGGGAGGCGCCACCCTCGTCCTCGAGGACCGGGCAGGCAAGAGCATCGGCTTTCTCGCAGAGAATCTGAACAAGTTTGTGGAGGCGGCCCGGAAGAGACCCGAGATCGAGCGGGTGACGACCACCTTCGTCCCGGATGTCCCCCAGCTCTGGGTGGACGTGGACCGCGACAAGGTGCTCAAGCAGCGAGTGGACGTCGGGCAGGTCTATCAGACGCTCCAGGCCTTCATGGGCGGCTATTTCATCAACTACTTCAACCGCTTCGGACGGCAGTGGCAGGTCTATGTCCAGGCTGAGGGGAAATACAGGACGAAAGCCGAGGACATAAGCCAGTTTTACGTGCTGAACGATCGGGACGAACCTGTCCCGCTCTCAGCGGTGACCACCATCCAGTCCCGTCCGGGTCCCGAGTTCACCATGCGCTACAACCTTTACCGCGCCGCCCAGATCAACGTGGCCGGCAAGCCGGGCTTCAGCTCCGGCCAGGTCATGGAGGCCCTGGAAGACGTATTTCACAGAACCATGCCGCCAGAGATGGGCCTCGACTACATCGGCATGAGCTTCCAGGAGAAGAAAGCCCAGGAAGGCGTACCTGCCTCCGCGATCTTCGGCCTGTCGCTCCTGTGCGTCTTCCTCATCCTCGCCGCCCAGTACGAAAGCTGGTCGCTCCCCTTCAGCGTGCTTCTCTGCACGCCCGTAGCCGTCTTCGGCGCCTTTGCCGCAATAGCGCTGCGAGGCCAGGTGAACAACATTTTCGCCCAGATCGGCCTTATAGTCCTCATCGGCCTCGGCGCGAAGAACGCGATCCTCATCGTCGAGTTCGCAAAAAAACGGTACGAGCGGGGCAACGCACTGGATGCCGCCGCCCTTGAAGGGGCCAGGCTCCGGCTCCGGCCGATCCTCATGACATCTTTCGCCTTCCTTCTCGGCGTGCTGCCCCTTGCCTTTTCCTCGGGCGCAGGCTCGAACGCCCGCCAGGTCATGGGGACGGCGGTCATGGGCGGCACGATCGCAGCTTCAGTGATTGCCATCTTTCTCATCCCCGTCACCTTCTACGTGGTTGGGCGGGTGACCGCCCGCTCGAAGAGGCGAAAGGCAGAGGGCGGCGAGAAGGGGGACGGCGATGCGTAGAGTCCTCGCCTGCGTCCTTGCTCTGGCGTTGTCGGGCTGCATGGTAGGTCCCGATTACCGAAGGCCGGCAGTCAAGGCCCCGGACGGCTGGCGCTTCGAAAATAAGGAGGCCAGAGACGTCGCCAATACGCTCTGGTGGAGGCAGTTCGGCGACCCCGTCCTCAGCGGGCTGATAGAAACCGCCCTCAGGGAGAATAAGGATGTCCATATAGCAGCAGCCCGCGTCGAGCAGTTCATGGGACGCGTGGCAGTGGCGAGGTCCGCCCAGTTTCCCCAGGTAACGGGGGCCGTGGTCCCTCTGCGAAGGGAATCGACCAAGTACGTCAACCCCCCATGGCCCTCCTACGCCAAGAACCCGTACTCCGACTACCAAACGTATCTCACGGCCAGCTGGCAGATCGACCTATGGGGACAACTGAGACGCGCCAGCGAGGCGGCCAGAGCAGACCTCCTGGCAACCCAGGAGGCGAAGCGGGGGGTCATTCTGACAGTAGTCGCAGCCGTAGCGTCCGCATATGCCGACCTTCTGGACCTGGATAAGCAGCTCGATATCGCCGAGCGGACTGCGACAAGCCGGGACGACACGCTCAAGCTCTTCCAGCTCCGCTTCGACCGAGGCCTCATCTCGGAGCTTGAGTTGCGCCAGGCCGAATCGGAGTACCAGTCGGCTCAGGCCACCGTGCCCCTCCTAAAGAAACTTATAGGCCAGCAGGAAGACGCCATATCGGTGCTCCTCGGTCGGAACCCCGGTCCTATCCCCAGGGGCGGCTCTTTCGATCGTCTAGCCCTGCCCGCAGTGCCTGCGGGCCTCCCCTCTGAACTCCTGGAGAGGCGGCCGGACATCCGGCAGGCAGAGCAAAACCTGGTGGCCGCGAACGCCAGGATCGGCGTCGCGAAGGCCCAGTATTTTCCAAACGTCTCGCTGACCGGTCTTTTCGGATTCGAGAGCACCAGCCTCTCCAACCTGTTCTCGGGTCCGGCCCGGACCTGGAATTACGCAGCGCCCGTGGTCGCCCCCATTTTCACTGCAGGGGCCATCTCGGGGACGGTGAGGATTGCCGAAGGGGTGCGCTCGGAGATGCTCGCCCGCTACCAGCAGTCAATCCAGCAGGCATTCAGGGAGGTGGAGGACGGCCTCATCGATCAGGCGAAGTCGAGGGAGCAGCTCTCCGCGCAAAGCAAGCAGGTCGAGGCTCTTGAAGCCTACGCGCGCCTCGCGCGACTCCGCCACGACAATGGCTACACCAGCTACATAGAAGTCCTTGACGCCGAAAGGAGTCTCTTCAACGCCCAGTTGAGTTATGCCCAAACGCAGGCTGTGCTGATGCGCGCCCTTATAAACCTTTACAGGTCGATGGGCGGCGGCTGGGTTGTAGAGGCCGAAAATATCGCCTCCCCCGCCTCCCAGCAGTAGGGTGCTTCGCGACCCTGCTCTCAGGAATAGTTTCGGCTGTTCGAATAATCTCCCGGCCGCTGGCACCCTTTTCTTCCGCTGACCAAAGGTAAAGCCTTGAACCATGCTTTATCCCATCTTCTTGAGGAGCATCTTTGAGGACGTGATAGACCGATGAAGTCCGAGCCTCCTGTTGCCGATGCCCATGGCCCGCAGAGGAAGGATGCACTCACGCCCTGGCCGTTGGCGCGATGTCGCGGAAGAACTCGGTTGCTACCCGTGGTTCACGACGGTGCCGCGCAGGAGACAGTCAGGCCCCGATTTCGGGATTATTCTTGTTTTTCTAGCTTATTCTTGATGTCTTCCCTGAGGACCTTCTTGTCGACCTTACCGACCTTAGTCACGGGCAGCTCGGCTGCGAACTCGATCCTTTCCGGAAGCTGCTGGACGGAGGCCCCCTTCGATTTCAGGAAGGCGACGATTTCGTCGAATGTCAGTGCGACGCCAGCCTTCGCCTTGACGTAGGCGCAGATCCTCTCGCCCAAAACCGGGTCCGGCATGCCTATCACGGCGCTTTCATCGATTCCGGGGTGGGTTGCCAACCGGTTCTCGATATCCAGGGCGCTGATCTTCTCGCCGCCCCTGTTGATTATATCTTTGAGCCTGCCCGTGATCGTGATGTTCCCGGCCCGGTCTTTCCGCGCCTTGTCGCCGGTCTTGAAAAAACCGTCTTCGGTAAAGATCTGCCTATTCTCTTCGGGCGACTTGAAATAGCCGGTGAAAACGCCCGGTCCCTTGGAAACGAGCTCCCCTTCCACGCCGGGCGGCACCTCGTTCCCGGCGTCGTCGATAATTTTTATCGTATCGTAGGGACAGGCCGGCCTTCCCACGCTTCCCAGAATGACCTCGTCACTGTCCCCCGGTCTCGTCGAGATATTCGTCCCTTCCGAGGAGCCGAAGGCGTTTATGACTAGACAGCCAAGCCTCTTATTGGCGGCGGTGAGCAGCTCGGGCGTCGACGGCGCCCCGCCCAGGCAGATCTTCTTCAAGGAACTGAGATCGTAGTCCCCGATACGCTCCAGGTTCACCACCCTCGTGATAAGCGCCGGAACGGAAGGGATGGCGGTGACCCGCTCTTTCTGGACCCACTCGCAGATGTCCTCACCGCTGGAAGAATCGAGAAGGACGAGCCTCGCGTAATTGAGAAGGGCCGCGCCGATGCCCCAGTGCATGGCCATGCTGTGCCCTACCGGCGTGATGACCATAATGGTATCCTTGCTCGTGATCTCCCATGCCTTCGCGTGATACTCAACGTTCGTAATGTAAGAATTGTGGGTCCTGACGCTCGCTTTCGGCAAACCGGTCGTGCCGCCGGTGGGCATAATATGGGAGACCTCGTCCGGATCGGGCCTTCGTTCCTCCAGTTCTTTCAGGTTTTCCTTCGTCAGCTCGGCGGTTTCTATGAGCCCCTCGAGCGTGGGATACCGGCCGTTTTTCTCAGCCCGCACCGTTATAATGTGCTCCAGCTGCCGGTTTTCCTTCAGCACGGCGTCGATAACGGGCTGGTAGTCGATTTTGCCGTACTGCGCCGGCAGCACCCAGGCAACCGGCTCCGTCAGGGCGGCGATGTGGTTGATCTCCGATTCGCTGTGGCGCGGGATGAGGAGGACCGTAAGGGCGCCTATCTTCTGCATGGCAAAGAAGGCCAGGATATATTCATGCCAGTTGGGAAACTGGAGAAGCACCCAGTCGCGCGGTCTGATGCCGAGCTTCATCAGGCCCACCGCGAGGCGGTCTACCTTCTCCCGGAGCTCCCGGTACGTGAAGCGGCCCGCCCCGTCAATAAGGCCTATCTTGTCGGGATAGATGTCCGACGCCCTGTCAAGCAGGTCGCTCCACGTCAGGCCGAGCCACCAGCGCCTGCGGTTGTACCTCTCCCTGTCTTCCCTCGCGTACTCGGTAAAACCCTCTATTGCCACTTTGCTTTTGCCTCCCTCTTGCCGGAGATCCGCCCTCTGCTAGTAATGGTAGGCTGTTGGTATCTTCTTAGCCTTCTCCTGCCCCTTCCAGTATTCGATGCGCTCCTTGATGAAGCTTAGCCAGTTGTCGACCTCGGCGGCCTTATAGCCTTTTGAGACCATGTCCTTCTTGTAATCCGCTATCACGGGCTGGGCTGCCTTCACCCATTTGGCGCTTTCGGCATCCGAGAGCGGGGGCAGCACCGTCCCTCCCTGCTTGATGAAGAACTCCCGGCCCTCGATGTCTATGGCGTTCCACTCGACCAGCCAGCGATCGAGGAACTCCTTCGTGTAGTCCGTAAAGGTCTTCTGCACGTCGGGGGGAAGGCTGTTCCACTTGTTCTTGTTCATAACCAGGTAGAAGGAAAAGACGCTCCCTACCTTCCATGAAGGCGTAACGTATTTTTCGATCTCGCCTATCTTGAAGCCCTTGAGCTGCTCGAAGGGGCCGTAGTTGCCGTCGACTACTCCCCTTCTCAGGGACTCGTACAGGTCGACCATCTCGATGGGCATGGGCACTGCCCCGAGGGCCTTTGCTAAGTCACCGATCCTGCCCGTGCCCCTGATTTTTAGTCCTTTCAGGTCCTCAAGGGTCTTTACCGGCTTGTTGAGTGTCTGGACGACGTTTACAGGGCTCGTGCAGAAGGCCAGGGGGTGATAGGTATCCCATTCCTTCGGCTTGTACTTCTCATAGAATTCGTTCGAGACATGGCCTGCGATCCAGGGGCTCGGGAAGCCGAGTGGCAGCTCCATTATCTCCATGACCGGGAAACGACCCCTGGAGTAAGCGCAGTGGGAAAAGCCGATATCGGCGATGCCCGTCGCCACGCCCGCAGCGATCTTGGGGGCCGTAAGAAGGGTGCCCCCGGTGTACTGGGTAATCTCGACCTTCCCGACAAGCTTCTTGTTCAGTTCCTCGCAATACTTGCCGAGCATTATGGAGTTCATGTGGACCGGCGGAAAGAAGTTCGCCAGCTTGAGCTTGATCACGTCCGCAGAGGCGATGGAAGAAATCGAAAAGAGGAGCGCGAGGACAGACATGAAGACCATCAGCTTTCTTAGCATCTTGTACCCCCTTAGTTTTGGTTGCATACCGGACTATGCGTTACACGACTTTACCAACTTGCCCTACCCGCCTATTTATAGAATACCGAAGGGAGCCAGAGAGCGAGCTGGGGAAGTACGAACAGAAGGGCCCACACGAAAACGAGGGAGAGCAGGAAGGGCGTGACGCCCTTGTAGATTCTACCCATAGGCTCCTTGGTGATGTTCTTTACGACGAAGACGCATACGGCCACAGGCGGGATGACCACGCCGATCATGACGACGACGCCGACCACTATGCCGAACCACAGGGGGTTGAAGCCGAGCTTCAACACTGCCGGATAGAAGATAGGGGTGGCCAGGATCATGAAAGCGAGGTCGTCGATGAAGGAGCCCCCGATTTCGTACACGAAGCAGATCAATATCATAATTATATAGCGGTTCAGGGGAAGCGCCACCACCCAGTCGGCCACAGCCTGGGGGATATTCGTAACGGCGATGAAATGGCCGAGTATGCTGGAGCCTGCAATGAGCATGAGGATCATGCCCGCAGTGCGGATCGCTTCGGAGAGCGAGATGACATACTTCTTGAAGTTCATGTTCCGCGTTACGATGGCAAGGATGAGGACGGCGAAAGTGCCTGCGGCGCCCGCCTCCGTGGGTGTAAAATAGCCTGCCATCATGCCGCCCACGACGAGGAGGAAGACGAGGAGTATCCAGACGACCTCGGGCAGGCTCTTTATCCTTTCTTTCCATGAGGACCGGCCGGACAGGGGCGCGATCTTCGGGTTCATCTTTACCCAGCCATAGATGATGAAAAGGAAAAGGGTTGCGATGATCAGGCCGGGGATCATGCCGGCGAGAAAGAGTTGTCCTATCGACTGTTCGGTTATGATGCCGAATATGATGAGGACTACGCTGGGCGGGATAATGCAGCCGAGACTCCCCACCGTCGCTACGATGCCAGTCGAGAGTCTCCTGTCGTACCCGTACCGGTCCATCTCCGGGACGGCCACGCTGGCGAATGTCGCCGCCGTCGCCGCAGAGGAGCCGCAAATCGCCTTGAAGCCCGTAGCCCCCACGACAGTCGCCATGGCGAGGCCGCCGGGGATATGTCCTATGAACTTGTTGGCCGCGCCGTAGAGCCTCACCGCAATCCCCGCGTTGAAGCCGATCTGGCCCATAAGGATGAAGAGCGGGAAGACCGTGTACCCGTAATTGGTTATGACATCGTAGACGTCCCTTCCCAAAAGGTTCATCGCCGCCGAAACGCCATTAAAGTATGCAAAACCGAAAAATCCGACCAGGGCCATGGCGAACCCGAGCTCGATGCCGGTCGAAAAAAGGGCCAGGAGCACCACAAGAGCAATTATGCCGACGGTTGTCTCATTCATACTGACCCCTCCAGATCTTTAAAATGTCTGCGATGAACACCAAGCACTCGATAAAACAGCAGACGCCGACGGCATACGCCACAGGGAAAAAGGGCAGCCTTATCGTGGGGGAAACCTCGCCCGATGCATGAAATTCGGCACCCACGCTGAACAGATTGTAGGCTATGAGAATGAAGAGGAACAGGCAGAGGATCCGGGTGCAGGTATTCATAATGGCCTTGTTCCGGGGGGAGAGCTTCGCTAAGAGTATCTCCATGTACACATGGCCACGGTCCATGGAGACGCGGGGAATTCCGAAACCGATGACAAGCGCAAGAGAAAGGCTGACGATTTCGTACGTGCCGACGAGCGGATGTCCCGTGGCCCGCAAGATTATGTCGGCCACGGTCAGAAACATCATGAAGGTGAGAGCCGCGCTCGCGATCACATTGAGCACTGCCTTTGACACCCTCAAGAAAAGGTCAAGCGGATTTTCCATTAACCCCCTCCATGTAGACTATATACCCGCAACGTCGTGCAAGACATCTTGATATCGGGTAGAATCGGTTAGTTAGTGCAGTATCTAAACCCATGCCCCTCGCGCTTCCCGGCCCGCCGGTCCGAAGACCCGCTTTCGATCTTAGCCCGCCTTCCGATGACAGAAGCAAACCTCTGCCGGGAGCGCAAAACCCGCCATTTCACTGAGTAAAATGGTGTTTCTTTTTAATTCTTGCTTTTTTGCAGAGAGTTGTCAAGAGAAATTTCGGAGGCCGACAGATTGCAAATAACAGGTTCTCGAAGAAGGAGGTACATTCCCGTTATTGGCTTTAATTCCTTGACTTGTTTGCGGCGTTATAAAATAATGTGAAGTAAAAGGGTGCTCTTTCTTTAAGCCTATTTCGAGAGCCGGAAAGGAGGATCAAAATGAGTTCGGAGGAAATCACCCGGAGAAGATTTATACAGAACGTAGCCAAATACTGCGGCGCTGGGGTCGCGGCCATGGGTCTTATAGGGGTCGACCGGGCCCAAGGGGGGTACGACCTGGAGGTGCCGGCCCACGAGGGCATATGGAGGATGCGGGATGGCGCCGGTCTTCAGAGCGCCGAATGGCGGAAGAACGGTTTTGTCCCCGCCGAGTATTTCGAAAAGAAGCCGGAAAAAATGATAAACGGAGGGCAGCCGGTCGATTGGTCCCATCTCCACGAGAATTATTACGGAGAAGGAAGCAAGTCGCTCGTGGGGCTGATTATGGCCGCACCTCTGGACAAAGACCTGAAAGGGGATATACGAAAGGCCGTGAAGCTTATAGGGGGCTTTGGGAAATCGCTGAAGACGACAGACCGCATCCTCATCAAGCCGAATATGAACTCGGCCCACCCTTACCCGGGCGGGGGGACTGACGCCTCCTTCCTCGAGGCGCTGATCGCCCTTCTGAAAGAAGAAGGGTACGAGAAACTGACGGTCGCCGACGCGACGGGTCCGTGGGCGCCTATGGAACGCGTGTCAAAGGCCCTAGGGATAGACTCCGTCTGCGACGGAACGAAGACGACGCTTCTGGACTGGGACAAGGGCAAGTGGATGAACATACGAAACGCGCGGGCCGAGTACCTGGGGAGGTTCGGAGGGAAAGACGGCACCGTCGCCTACCCGGAAGACTTGAAGAACTACGACAAAATCATCTATACCCCGGTCATGAAGACCCATTACCTCGGGGGCATCACTATGAGCCTCAAACTATCCGTGGGTATGCTCCACCGGCAGGACCGGGCCCAGCAGTTCCACGCCTTCAACCATTTCTTCGTCGCCCCGGCTGCCGCGGAGATGAACCTCCCCGTCCGGCCGGACCTCATCATCATGGACGGGCGGAGGTCCTTCATCAGCGGCGGCCCTTCTCACGGCGAGCAGGTGAGACCGGGGGTGATTGCTGCGTCCGGGGACCAGGTTGCGTGCGACGTGACGGGGATCAAGCTCCTCCAGGAGTATTATCCCAACATGGCCCAGAACAAGATTACGACGTATGCATGGTACCAGAAACAGATCCTGCAGGCCGTGAAGGTCGGCGTAGGCTACGCGAGAAAGGACGAGGATATAAAGCTCCTGCTCGGCTGATTCCCGAAGTCCGGCAAGGGGCGCCCTTGGAAAAGACGGCCACGGCGCAGGACCGTCCCTAACCCCCTCTGCCGCAAGAGTTTATGGTGAAGGGGTTGACGAAAGTGAACGAAAGTTGACGCTTTTTCGCCAGCCCCCTTCTTTCGATGGCCGGGACGAATCACAGCGGGAAGCAACATTAGCCCGGGTGCTCACCTGAGCAGGCGCTCCCCTTGGGTCAGGATTATTGTATAATAAGATCAACATCATGTTTTCGAGACTGCGTGAAGACGTGCGGGCAATTTTCAGGAGGGACCCGGCGGCGCGGAGCGTCGCCGAGATATTCTTTGCCTATCCCGGCTTCCACGCGCTCCTTTTCTATCGCGCCGCCCATTGGCTCTGGGTGCGCAAGATGTTCTTCCTCGGACGCTTCGTCTCCCACCTGGGAAGATTCCTGACAGGCATAGAGATCCACCCCGGAGCTCGGATCGGCAAGTCCTTCTTCATAGACCACGGGATGGGCGTAGTGATAGGCGAGACGTCCGAGGTGGGTGACGGCGTGACCATTTATCACGGCGTCACCCTCGGAGGCACCACGTGGGAAAAGGGAAAGAGGCACCCCACCATCGGCAACAACGTGGTAATGGGCGCAGGGGCGAAGATACTCGGCCCGGTGAGAATAGGCGACAACACCCGCATTGGGGCAAATTCGGTGGTGATCCACGACATTCCTCCCAATTCCGTCGTGGTGGGTATACCGGGCAAGGTGGTCTTCAGGGTTGAAGGCGACAGGAGAATCGCCCTCGATACTGAGTTCATGCCCGACCCCCAAGCCCGGGCCATCACCTCCCTGCTCGAGAGGGTGAGCCTGCTCGAGGAGAGGTTGAATCAGGCGGCCGGGGAAGATGAGAAGCGAGAAGGCGATGTATGAGGAGCGCACCTACAGGAGGGTGTCTAAACCGGAAAACCTTGTCTGTTATGAGGTCGTCTGTAAAGAGACGGACCTTTTCTGCTGCACCTCTACCGAGCTAAAGGCCTTCATCGAAGAAAGAACGCTTTTCTATCGGAATCAGCTGGAAACTTACATAAGGCAGAGACCTGAGTTCCAGGACAGCCTGGCGCCCCTCCCCGCCGATTCGCTGGCGCCCAGGATCGTTCGCGAGATGCTGGAGGCTTCGGCCGTCCTGGGCGTCGGGCCTATGGCCTGTGTGGCGGGGGCCGTCGCCGAGTTCATCGGAAGGGACGTCGAACCCAGGTCGGATGAATATATTATAGAGAACGGCGGCGACATCTTTTTGCGGACGCTGCGGGAGCGAAAAGTGTCTATCTACGCGAAGGATTCGCCTTACAGCGGTAGAATCGGCATTAAGTTGCAGCCGGGGCAGGGGGCATACGGGGTGTGCACGTCCTCGGCGACCGTCGGCCCCTCCCTCAGTTTCGGCCGCGCCGACGCTGTCTGCGTCGTGGGCCGCTCGTCGCTTTTTTCCGACGGGCTTGCAACAAGGCTCGGAAATATCGTACATAAAGAGGACGACATCGGCTCCGCCCTTGAAGAAGGGAGGGCATTCCCCGGCGTTACGGCCATCGTGATAATTCTGGGCAAGAGGCTCGGCGTCTGGGGAGATGTCGATCTCATTTCCATGTGAGGGATAGATGAAGAAGAGGATAACCCTGAGGTTCAAAAGGAGCCAGATAGACAAACCCATCGTCTACCGGCTTGCAAAGGATTTCAACCTGATCTACAACATCCTGCGGGCGAATGTTTCCCCGAGGGCGGAATCGATGATGGTGCTGGAAGTGGAAGGCTCGGAAGCCGATTTCGCTAAGGGGATAGAGTACCTGAAGGAATTTGACATCGAGATAGAGCCCATAGCGCAGGATATCCAAAAGAACGAGGAGAAGTGCGTCCATTGCGGTCTCTGTGCGAGCGTCTGCGCGACCCAGGCTCTGGACATAGACAGGGAGACGATGGAGGTCCGTTTCGACTACGAGAGGTGCGTCGCCTGCGAGCTCTGCGTCAAGGTCTGTCCGGTCAAGGCCATGCAGGTCTGTTTCGCGTGAGGAGGACCCATGAGGAGAGTCTACTTCGATTACAATGCCACGACCCCGATCCATCCCGAGGTCGCTTCCTTCGTACAGCCCCTTCTCTCCGAAGTCTTTGGGAATCCTTCAAGCATCCACTGGGCGGGCAGGGACGCAAGGCCGTACCTTGACGAGGCCAGGCGACAGGTGGCTGCCCTCATCAAGGCGGATGAGGGGGAAATCGTCTTTACTGCCGGCGGCACCGAGGCGGATAATCACGCCATAAAAGGGGCTGCCTATGCCTTATCCCACAAAGGGAACCATATCATCACGACAAAGGTCGAACACCTGGCCGTGCTGAACACGTGCCGCTACTTGGAGGGAAAAGGCTTTGCCGTGACTTACGTCCCCACGGACGGCGCCGGCCTCGTCGACCCGGATGACGTGAGACGGGCCATAAGGAAGGAAACGATCCTCGCCTCCTTCATGCTCGCGAACAATGAGACGGGAACAGTACTGCCTGTAAGGGAGATAGGCGCCGCGTGCCGGGAGGCGAACGTGCTCTTCCACTCCGACATGGTGCAGGCGCTGGGGAAGATCGACATCGACGTGGTCCGGCAGAACGTCGACCTTGCCTCCTTTTCCGGTCACAAGGTTTATGCGCCGAAGGGCATCGGGGCCCTTTACGTGAGGGAGGGCCTGGAGATAGAGAGCCTCATCCACGGCGGCCACCAGGAAGGGGGAAGACGGGCAGGGACGGAGAACATGATAGGGATCGCGGCCTTCGGAAAGGCGTGCGAGCTGCTGGCGCGCGACATGGCCGAGGAGAACGCAAAGATCGAGCGCCTGCGGGGGTGGCTCCTACGGGGACTTATGGAAAGGGTCGGCGACCTCCATCTCAACGGGGACCCTGAGAGGCGTCTTCCCAACACGCTTAATCTGAGTTTTGAGTTCATCGAAGGCGAATCGATGCTCATCGGCCTCGACCTCGAGGGGATAGCCGTTTCTGCAGGCTCGGCCTGCTCGTCGGGGAGCACCGAGCCGTCACACGTGCTGCTCGGGATGGGCATCGAGCCGGAAATTTGCCAGAGCGCGCTCAGAATAAGCCTTGGGCGAGAGAACACAGAAGAGGATGTCGACTACGCCCTCGAGGTGATCCCCGGGGTGGCCAGAAGGCTCCGGGAGATGTCGCCCTTCTACGCAAAAAAAGGTAAGCTTTGACGTTTTTCGTCTTTACCACGGGATGCAAATCCAATCAGTGGGACTCCCACGTCCTGGAAGAAAGGTTCGAGCGGGCGGGCCTTACCCGGGCGCAGGTCCGCCACGCGGATATCGTCGTGATAAACGCTTGTTCCGTCACGGGAAGGGCGGAAGCCGATGCGAGGCGGTTCATCCGGCAGGCCCGGAGCGCCAACCCAGGGGCGAGGATTGCGCTCGTCGGCTGCCACGCCCAGGCCTATCCCGGACGGGACTTCGGTGCGGACCTCGTTTTGGGCCAGGCGGAAAAGTTCGATCTCGACCTGTACCTGTCGTCGGTCGGCCGCTTTGTCGGGAAAAGGCGCGATCTGCCGATCGAGGAGGCATGCCTCAACGGCAGTCGCGAGGGGCGGACCAGGTTCTTCTTCAAGATACAGGACGGTTGCGACAGGTTTTGCAGTTACTGCATCGTGCCCTACGCCAGAGGGGCGGTCCGCTCCAGGCCCTCGGCAGAAGTGGCAGCGACCATGGAGGCCCTTGAAAGGAGGGGCGTCAAGGAGGTCGTCCTCACAGGGATCGATATCGCAGCCTACCGTGACCCCTCATCGGGAGGGGGGCTGAAAGATCTGCTCCTTTCCCTCGAAGGGCTTCCCACGCCCCCCAGAATCCGTCTCAGCTCGGTAGACCCCGTATACATGGACGATAATCTGATCCCGGTCCTTGCTTCCTCGGGGAAGATGGCGAAAAGCATCCACATCCCCGTTCAGAGCGGCTCGGACAAGGTCCTAAAGAGCATGGGCAGGGATTACAAAAGCGCCCGAATAAAGGCCCTCGTCGAGAAACTGAGGGCCGGCATGCCGGAGATCGGCATCGGCCTGGATATCATGGCAGGGTTTCCGGGCGAGGAAGAGGAGGATTTCGACGAGACGCTGAAGCTGGTCGAGGACCTTGACGTATCCTACCTCCACGTCTTCCCCTATTCGGACAGGCAGGGTGCCAGAGCGTTCGGCTTTCCAGCCAAGGTGGCCGAGTCGGTAAAGAAGAGGCGCGCGAGAGCGCTCAAGCTGGTAGACGCGAGGAAGAGGGAGGCCTTTATGCGGCGCCACTTGGGGGAAAGGGTACGCATCATACCTGAGGGGAAGGTTTACAGGGGCCGGCTCATGAGGGGTTTTTCCGACAACTACCTGCCTGTCTACATCCCCTACGAAAAAACGCTTGAAAATAATCTTGTTGACGTTACAATAAAGGAAATACAGGACGGGAGGCTCATCGGGGGTTGACATGTTCGTAGCCGGGGATTTTCTTGTTGCCGTTGCCGTTATTCTCGATAAGCTCCTCAGCGTCTATATGCTGGTCGTCATCGTCCGGGCCCTCCTCTCGTGGGTGAGACCGGACCCCTACAACCCGGTTGTCAGGTTTATCAACGGCCTCGTCGATCCGGTGACCTACCGCATCTCCAGGGTCCTCCCCACAAGGATAGGCATGATAGACATCTCGCCGATCATATTGATCGCCCTCATATGGTTTGCCCAGGCCTTTCTCGTCCGGGTCGTCATTGACGTGGGAAACAGGCTGCGGTGAAGGTGGACGTAAAGGTGATCACCGGGGCCGGTAAAAGGGAGATGAGGCTCGAAGGAGGCTGTCTCACCGTCAAGCTCACCGCAAGACCGGTAAAGGGCAGGGCCAACGAAGAGCTGATCGACTACGTGGCTGAGACCCTCGGATTGAAGAGGCGCGAGGTAGTCATCGTGGCAGGCGCGAAGAGCCGGAGGAAGGTCGTCTCTATTCCCCTTCCCGAGGAAGAGGTCAGCCGGATACTCCGAAATTCCAGGCCCGACCTTTCGGCTTGACAGAGGCCGCACCTACGATGTGCGCCATCAGCCCGTCCATACCTCGGCACCTGTTCTGCCATATATCCGGCCTAGGGATACTGTCCTTTGATGGGAGCGGGCATCACCGGCAGAACTTTTGACGGTCTGGACATTAAATCGTTGCTGCGAGAGAAGTTTCTGTTGTAAGATTTTGGAAACAAGGTATTACATATTTGTAGCAATTATTTTATTATCGTGATATATGTATTGAAAGTCATAAAATCTCTGGTCCGAGAGGGGACTGCCGATGCGGGACACGGTGATATGCTTCCGTACGAGTGACGACTTGCGTAAGGCTCTGGAAAAGATCTCAACTGCGGACAGAAGGTCCCTCTCTTCCGTCATCGAAAATATCCTGTACGATTACGTTGAACGTAAGGAGCCTTGCAGAATAGAGGAAGAGAAGCGCCGTTATCCGCGAAAAAAGGTCTCCGCCCCGGCTCTCGTGACGAGCCTCGACGGGACCGTCCACGCGGGCATGGTAAACGACATCTCTTTAGGAGGAATCAATTTCTCGGTACCTAACACCTTTCAGCAGGAGGTGCGGGATGACCTCAAGATATCCGTCGTTTTTACCCTGCCTCAGAGCGAGAGGCCGCTCACCATGCAATGTGCGCCCAGGCACGTTCGTTCCAACGGCCAGACAAGCATAGGTGCATCGCTGATCGACACCGATTTCCAAAGCTACCGGAACCTTCAAAACTACCTTATCGAGTGACCTGGTAGATCGGCATCTTAAATTGAACTAAAAACAAAAAAAAGGCCCCTTATCAGGGGCCTTTTTATGAACCCAGCCTTATTCGAGAAAACTCTCGAGCCTTTTTTTCCTCGAGGGATGCTTGAGCTTTCTAAGTGCCTTTGCCTCGATCTGCCTTATACGCTCCCTCGTAAGGCCGAATACATCGCCCACCTCTTCCAGCGTGTAGTCCGTCTTTTCGCCTATGCCGAGCCTCATGCGTATGACCTTCTCCTCTCTAGGCGTCAGGGTGGAGAGGACCTTGTCGATCTCCTCTTTGCACGAGATGCTTACCAGTTCTTCGAAGGGCGAGGGTGATTTGGGATCGGCGATAAAGTCGCCCAACTTGGAATCGTCGTCTCCAATGGGCGTTTCTATCGATATGGGCTCGTTCGAGACCTTCATGATCTTCCTCACCTTTTCGAGGGGAAGGGCGGCCTTGGCCGATATTTCCTCGAGCGTCGGCTCGCGGCCCAGCTCCTGAAAGAGCGATATGGTCACCTTTGTTATCTTGTTCATCGTCTCGAGGACGTGGACGGGCACCCTGATCGTCCTCGCATAGTCTGCTATAGCCCTCGTGATTGCCTGCCGGATCCACCATGTCGAGTACGTGGAGAACTTGTACCCCTTCTGGTAGTCATATTTTTCCGCAGCCTTCATGAGGCCCATGTTGCCTTCCTGAATGAGATCGAGGAAGGAGAGCCCCCTGTTCAAATACTTTTTGGCAATATTGATCACGAGCCTGAGGTTCGCCTTGATCAGCCGGTTCTTTACGACCCTCAGTTCCCTTTCGACCAGTTCCATCTCGTGCAGGCTCTTCTCTACTGATCGGGCCTCCTTTTCGTCGAGGAACCTTACCCGCTTTTGCACCTTCCGAGTTATCTCCTCCAGGACTTTCTTCTGCAGGTTGAGGTTGGCCAGCACCTCTTCTATTTTGTTTTCCACACTCACGAGTCTCTTCTCGGTCTGCTTTCTCGTGAACTCGTCTGCAGCAGCCTTCCGGCTTTTCATCTCCCTCTTTTTCTCGTAAAGGTTCTTCAGGTTGTTGACAAGCGTGATCGTCCTCTTCCGGACCTGCTCTTCGTCCTTCTTGGTAAAGTTCATCTCATCGATGTTCTTTACAACGTCGATGATATTGACCGTCTCCTTCCTTATCTGAGCCGCGAGCTCCTGCAGCTCCGCGACTGCCTGGGGCATCCCGAACAAAAGGCTTCTGATCCTTCGCTCGCCCTCTTCGATCCTCTTTGCGATGTCATACTCCTCGTCCGAAGACAGGAGGGATATCCTCCCTATGTCCTTCAGATAGGCCCAGATGATGTTGTCGGTCTTCTCCGTCGGAAAGCGCTCAGGTTCCCCCCACTCCCGCTGCTCCTCCTCGGCGGTCTCGATTTTCTCCTTTATGGTCTCTACGACATCGATATTCGACTCCGATAGGAAATCGAATATGTCCTCGATATCTTCAGGCGAGAATATGTTCTGAGGCAGGAAATCATTTATCTCGTCAGGAGTCAGATAACCCTTTTCCATGCCGATGTCGATCAGTGTCTTTATCTGGTCAAAATTCTTTATGCTCATCGACTTTTCTCCAGGTGCAAAAAAATGCCCTTTTGCGGAAATCAAGGGCATTTTACAGCATTCTTAACCGAGAACTTTTTCTAAATATAGCACGTTTTCGGTCTTTGTCAAGCTTGTATCGTCTCACTCTTCTGAGTCCATTGTATCCACCCGTCCTACCTCTTGTCCAGCGATTTTTTATACTTCGTGGATAAAAAGGGGTGCAAGCGGCCAACAGCAATTATAATCGTACCCTTTATATCATAGTACGGATCGGCCCGTTTTTCAACAGCCTAAAGGGCCTGTCCGGAGCGGCCCTTCCGGTCGAGCCCCTGTCCGCCGGCGGGCCGTTGCCGACTCGAGCGTCATTCCCCCTCTTCGAGGAGCGCCCCCGGCAAAACAAGAGGCATGGGCTGTCCATGCCTGTCGAGAGGGAGGGGGGCGACCACTCCTTCAAAAGCCGCCCGACAGGGGGTGTGGAGGGGCTAAGCCTCCATCAGGTCGGGAGACTCAGCCCCTCCGCGCGAGTTTTCTACTTCTTTGGGGGTGGAGGCGGCGGAGCATTCCGAGGCCTTCCGCCACTGCCGGGTATCGACCCCGGAGGGGGTGTCGTGATATGGATCGTACTTGTCGAGCCCTGAACCGTGCCGGTCGAGGGGGTCACCGCCCCTGCGTTGGTAATGTTGTTCACATTGGTTGTAGCCGTGCTCAGGTCGATCGAGTGTTGGGGATTGGACTGCTGCGCGCCGGCCACGCCGATTCCCAGAAGCAGCGAGACGGCCAATACAAGGACGCCTACCAGTAGTTTCATATTGCTCCTCCTCATCGATGAGTTTACCGTCACATTCCCGGTGACGGGTGTTGCATTGATTGAATCGTTAAGTATTGCCTCTGCGTAAAGCCTCCCCCTGTGTCATCTTGTCTGATACCGCGTGCCACCATGCTACCAGGAACGGGGGGATTTAAACAACATATTTTTGCCCCTCTTGCGCGGGCCTGGAAGAGGCCCCCCTTCGCCGGCAGCAGGTAGCCGCTCATTTGCCCGCCATCAGGGTCACCGTCACGGTCGCTTTTTTTCCGTCGCCCGTCGCCGGGAAAGTCCATTTTTTCATCAGGGCGAAGATATCTTTCTGCCAGCCGGATGCGCCCCGTAGGGCCTTCACGCCCGTCACAGCGCCGTCCGGCCCTATAGTGAGCTTTACCGTGAGTTGAGAGGCCGAGTCGCCGCCCAGATAGTATTTCTCAAAGCCGGCCGACTGCTCGCCCACAACCTTCGATACCGCCTCTTTCGAAAGCGCGCCGGAGACCTTTATCTCCCCTATAGTTATCTTCGGCGCCGCTGTCACCGTCGAGCCTTTGGCTGCACCGGTGCCCGCTTTCGCCTGCAAGCGGCCCTCCTCGGCCTTCTTAGCCATCTCGTAGCTCCCCGGCCACCCGCCCGACTTCTTTGACGCTATTGCCTTCATACCGTAGTATCCGCCAATGGAACCGCCGGGCGGAGGAGCGTAGGCAAGGGCAGGGAAGCTCCCGGCAGCCTGGCCGATTGCATAGTCGGAGACGCCCTCAGGCAGCGGTAGCGGTTGCTTCACGGATGCAGGCTTCCCGTCCTTCGAGCGCACCTCGGTGTCGACGGCGACGAAGGACGTATAGGGGGTCAGGAGGTTGTACCGGAGGCCGAGGTCCGTGACCGTCCTTGTCCGCTCGGCGTCGGCGCGAAGCTTGTTGTAATCGGAAAGGAGCGCGATCCGGTGGCGCGCCCAGAGGTAGCGCAGGCCGGAGCTTCCCGCCATCGGCTTCGCCTTCGCAACTTCTATGGTCTCAGAGTATTTGCCGTCGCCGGCAATGCCCGTGACGTCGATTTTCCCCTGCGGCCTGCCCCGATACTTGCCGAAGACGATGACGGGCCGCTCGGAGAGGACGTCCGGTATGAGGGGAGGCTCGACGTCGTAGGCGTCAAATCCGTCCAGGCCGATCTTTATACCCGTGAGGACGGGCGATTCTACGACGGCCCGGAACCGCGCTGCCTTCGAGGGCGCCTCCTCGGGCCTGGTCACGACGAAGGGCTCACCCATCCCGACTTCGGCCATCCCCTCGATGATGTGGCGGTTTACGCTTGTCCCTATGCCGAAGGCGAATATATTGGCGTTGCCCAGGCTCTTCCTAACGAGGTCGAAGACTTCCTCCTCGACCTCCACGAAGCCGTCGGTCGCGACTACTACCGTCCTTGAGTAGCGCTCCGGCTTCTTAAGGTCGAGGGCCTGCTTCAGCGCCGGCAGGAGCTCCGTCCCACCCCCTCCCTGCTGTCTGTCCAGGAGGCTTATCGCCTTACCCACGTTCTCCGCCGTTGCGGGCACGGACTGCTCGGCCATGATCGACGAGGCCCCCGAGAAGAGGATGACGTTGAAGAGATCGGAGGGGCGAAGACCCCCCAGCAGGTCTTTGACGAGCTTTTTCGATATGTCCAGCGGGTAGCCCCACATGGAGCCCGATACGTCCACGATGAAAATGTACTCGCGGTCCAGTACCTGGGTCTTCTTTATGCGCTTCGGCGGCTGCACGGTGAGGAGGAAGAAGTTCTCCTTCTCCCCTTCATAGAGGAGGAGCCCCGATTCGATACGGTCGCCGGCCAGCCGATAGCGGAGGATGTAGTCCCTGTTCCCCCCGTTTTTCTCCGACTTGTCGAGGTCGATCTTCGCCAGGGAAGGCCCCTCATAGCTCACGTCCACCTTATGGGAGGGGCAGGCGAGCTCGCTTATGGCCGTTCCCGCTGCAATGGACGTCTTTATGTCGAAGGCGTAAGGCGGCGCCTCCTTCTCGTGGAGGTAAGGGTTCTTCACCCAGTCCTCCATGGGGCCGGCGGCTGTCTCTGGCTTGTTCGAGTACCGGGGCCCGACGACCGTCGGGTAAACGAACTCGTAAACCCCCTCGGTCGGGACTAGCAGCTCCGTATATTTCAGCTCGACCTTTATCTCGTCGCCCGGCATGATGTTCGCCACGTTCATCCGGAAGACATTCGGCCTCTGCTCTTCCAGGAGGGAGGCGCTCTTGCCGGCGTCCCTGGCCTGCTCGTATTCGTGCCGCGCCTCCTCGCGCTTCGCTATCCGCGCCTCTACGACCCTGGCGCCGATCGTCATCTTCATCCCGTAAACTGCCGCCCTCGTAGAGACGGGGAAGACGTAGAGGGCTTCGAGCGCCTTTTTCCCCTCGTTCTTGTAAACCTGGGTGACGGTAACATCGGCTATCACGCCGGAGATTGAGACCCTGGCGGACGTCTCCCTGAGAGGCATCTGATCGACAGAGGCGTCTTCGCTCTTTACGAAGAAATATGGTGAGAGGGTCCGGTCTCCGGCCTCGCCCGCTGAAGGCTGGGTAGTCCTGCCGAAGATCGCAACGGGGAAGATGAATGCCGGAAGGATGATGACTAGTGCCAACCCGATGAGTGCTGCCGATAGCCTCGCCTTTTTCATGATGACCTCCTATGGCGTCTGTCCGGTTCTAAGGGATGAGACAGAAGAAGGGGCCGAAAAGTTCCGGGAACGGATCCGGGGCAGCCGCTGTCTAATAACAATAGCCGGCCAGGGGAAAAGAAACAGCTTGCTCCCATACGGCCTGGTTGGTAACATTGTAGGCACAAGGCAGGCCGCCCGTGAATAGGAATACCCTTCTTTTCATTCTTTTTTTGGTCGTCCTCTTCCAGTCGGCCGCAGCCGCACCCCGGAGACTCTCACCCGATGCTTTTAGAAAGGCCTTCTCTTCCGCCTTCGAGACGGGCGACGGGGAGGCGATGGACGCCCTCGCGTCGGCCCATAAGGATCTCGTCAGGCCCCTCATGCAGACTCTCCTCGACGATTACTCGTTAGCGTTTGCCCGATCGGGCGCCGCCGGCGCCGGCCGGTCCCTCGACCTCGCACGCGCACTGGCGGAGCGCGCGCGCCGGCTTTCGGACGACCCCTTCCCCGCGTTGGAGGTCTCGCTTTACGCCTCGTGGTCTTTGGCCCAGCACGCAGTCAAGGCAAAGGCAGATGTACTTGCCGCAGCCGGCAGGACCGCTCTGAAGCAGGGGCGCTACGGCGAGGTGGCGGAGCCGGCGCAGGCGGCCCACGAGCTCTACAAGCAGATAGGCGACCTTTATCACCAGGGAGAGATGTGTCATGTCCTCGGGCAGGCAGCCCGCCGGCTCGCCGACTACGCCTCGGCAGAAGCCTTGCACGGGCGAGACCTCGCCCTGGCAAAAGAAGGCGGTGACAGGCTCGGCCAGGCCAGGGCGCTTATCGACCTCGGTGACGTCTGCGAGCGGCAGAAGAACAGGAAGAGGGCAGTAGAGCTGTACAGCGAGGCCCTGGCGACCGTTAGGGTGCCCGAGCATTGGCAGGAGGCGGGGAGGGCCCTGCGGCAGCTGGGCGACGTCTACGTGGCGACCGGCGACTTCGAGCAGGCCTACCAGTCTTACATAAAGGCCCTCCAGTATGCGGAAGCGGCGGCAGACCCGGTGCTCGTCGCCGAGTACAAGGACTACCTCGGCTACTTCCACCGCCGCCTGGGCGACCCGGACATGGCCATCGCCCACCACCGGGCGGCCCTCAAGAGGGCAGCCCTTATACCGTTCTGGGCGGACCGCGTCACCGCCAGAGCCCGCGCCTTCAATCACCTCGGCCTTTGCACGCTGGAGCTCGCGGAGAGGGCCGCCTCGGCCGGCGATACGGCCGGGGCGCGGAAGCTGTACAGGGAGGCTGCGGGCTACGAGGAAGAGGCCCTCGGCCTTGCCGAGCGCGCGGCCGACAGATGGCGCCAGGGCTACATCCTGCGCGCCCTCGCCCTGACCCACCGGGAGCTTGGCCGCATTGTCGCCCACGACGAGGCGCCGGCCGAGTTCCGCCTCTCCCTCAAACGGGCGGACCAGGCCCTGGAGCTCGCGAGGTTCATGAAGGAGAAGGAGTGGGAGGGCCTCGCCCTACACCACAAGGGCGCTGCCGAGGCCATGCTGGGCCTTAGGAAGGACGCCTTCGAGAGCTACCGGAAGGCCGTCGCCATCTGGGAGGGGATCGGTGACCTCCAGTCCATGGGCTACGCCCTCAGGTTCACGGCCAGGGATTTCTACGAGCCCGAGGGCAGGCTGGCCGATGCGCGCGCAGCCTACGAGCAGGCCCGCGCCCTCTTCGATAAAATCTGGGACCAGGAGGCGGGGACGGACACCTTCTTCGACTGCGCACGCCTTTCAGCAAAAGAAGGGGCAAGGGTCGAGGCCGCCGCCCTCTACGACGAGGGCATCGCGCGCCTCGAAAAGGTCCGAGCGCGAGCCGGCCTCCTCGAATTCAAGAGGAGCTACATGGAACGGGCCTACGACCTTTACGAGGAGGCGGCCCTCTACATGGTCGAGAACGGCTTCGACATCCGTGCCTTCACCCACGCGGAGGCAATGAAGGCGAGGGTCTTCCTCGACCAGCTCGCGGAGGGCAGGGTCGACCTGGAGCGGGGCATAGACCCCGATTTGAAGAAAAAAAGGGACGAGCTGGAGGCCGCTCTTTCTGCCGCCCAGGCGGGCATCGTCGAGGCGTACAAGGCCTCTCCGCCCGACAAGGGGCGCATCGATTCGGTCAAGGCCGAGTGCGAGCGCCTGTCCTCGCAGATAGAGGTCCTGGCGCGCCTGATACGTCTCAAGAACCCCGTCTATGCCTCCGTCCGGTACCCGGAGCCCGTCACCCTGCCCGTCCTTCAGGAGTCCGTCCTTAAGCCCGACGAGGTCCTCCTCGAATACTTCGTCTCGAAAGGGGGTGTCTACGCCTTTTTCATAGGCAAGGAGGACTACGAGGTCCGGAGGCTCTCTGCCGCACAAAAGGACCTGGAGAAAGCCGTCAAGACCCTCCTAGACAACACCGAGAAATCGGTCCTGCGCCACGAGCCTTTCAGCGGGGCGGCGGCGCGAAAGGTCTACGACATCCTTATAAGTCCCTTCGAGGCAAAGATCGGTACAAAGACGCTCATCCTCGTGCCCGACGGCATACTCACCCGCCTGCCCTTCGAGATGCTCGTAGGCGGCGAGGGTGAAGAGACTTTTTTCCTTTTAGAGCGCCACCCGGTCAAGTACGTCCAGTCTGCCTCCGTCCTGGCCCTCCTGCGTACCCCGTACAACGGGGAAAGGCCGAGCGACCGATTCATAGGCTTCGGCGACCCCGTCTACGACTACGAGAGCTACCGGGCAGGCAGGCCCGAGAAAGAAGAGGGGTTCAAGGGGCCCGGCCGAACGCTCTCTGAGGAGATGACCAGGACGCGCTTCGCCGGGGCGGGCGGAAGGCTCGGCAGGCTTAAGGGAAGCGGCGACGAGATACGCGCCATCGAGGGCATATTCAGGCAGGTCAAAAGGGACGAGCAGGGCCTCCTGCGGCTGGCCGCTCGCGAGGCCTCGGCCAAGGCCGAAGATATGCATGAGTATGGCTACATACACTTCTCTGCCCACGGCATCGTCGACCCCAGGTTCCAGGCGATCGTCCTCAGCCAGATACCGGGCGACAAAGAAGATGGCTTCCTAACCCTTGGGGAGCTTATGAACTGCCGATACAACGCCCACCTCGTGGTGCTGTCCGCGTGCCGGACGGGGCTGGGCGCCATGGAGCGAGGGGAGGGCATCACGGGATTGATGCGGGCCGTTATGTACGCCGGCAGCCGGGCCGCCGTGGTAAGTCTCTGGGCGGTAAGCGACCTCGGCACAAAGGAGCTGATGTCGCGCTTTTACGAGAACATGATTCGGAAAGGCCTGCCGAGGGAGGAGGCCCTGCGCCGGGCCAAGCTCGCCCTGCTGGAGACATCTTTCAGACACCCCTTTTTCTGGTCAGGTTTCGTTATGTACGGCGAGTGAGGCCCCTCCATCCCATCCCGGCCCATCGTTACCCAAAACTCCTTGACACGGGACCGATAAGCGGTGGTACTATGCAGAAGGGGAACAAAAGGCTTGTTTGAAACGTCTATAAAGGTAGATGAAACCACCCAGGCGGCCGACGAGGACCATGATCTCGTTACGGCCTGCCAGAAGGGTGACGCCGACGCGTTCGGGGTGCTCGTTGCGAAATACCAGAAAAAGGCCTTTAACATCGCCTTCAGGATGATGGGGGACTACGACGAGACCGCGGATACGGTTCAGGAGGCATTCCTGTCAGCTTTCAGGTCCATAAAGAAGTTCAGGGGCGAGGCGAAGTTCTCGACCTGGCTCTACGGCATCTGCGTCAACCAAGCGAGGAACCGGCTGAAACAGGCGCGGCGCAGGTCCCTTCACGAGGGGACCTCGATAGATGAGCCGATAGAGACGGAGGACGGCTGCCACGTCCTGGAGCCGGCGGACGATGACCCGCCTCCCGACGAGCAGCTCCGGGTGAAGGACCTCCAGGGCACGGTGCAGGAGTGCATCGGGCGCCTAGGCGAAGAGTTCAGAGAGGTGCTCGTCCTGCGAGACATACACGGGTTTTCTTACGAGGAGATACGTGATATCCTTGACATACCTGACGGGACTGTGAAGTCAAGACTCTTCAGGGCGAGGGACGTCTTAAGGGACAGCCTCAAGGGCAAGATCGGAGATCTATGACCTCATGTAAGGACATAAAGGCGCTTTTACCCGCTTACTCGGACGGCGAGCTCTCCGAGCGCGACAGGCAGCTCGTGGCCGGTCACGTCGCCGTTTGCGCCGATTGCAGCTCATTACTGGCCGATCTCAGGAAGACGCAGCTCCTCCTCGGAGGTCTCGAAGAGGTGGAGCCCCCGCCGTGGCTCGCTCAGAAGATAATGGCCCACGTGAGGGACGAGGCGGACAAAGAGCCTGCATTTTTTAAGCGGCTCTTCTACCCCCTTCGCGTAAAGATTCCCATTCAGGCCTTCGCGACGGTACTGATCGCCGGCCTCATAGTCTATCTTTACAAGGGCGTCAATCCACCCTATGAGGCGGCGAGAACCCCTGCACCCGATCAGGCGGCCTACGAAAAGGTTCAGGAGAAGCCGGAGGCCTCGAGCGCCGGAAAGGTGCCGGGCCCTCCGCCCGCTCCGAAGTCTCCCGAGCCGGTACCGGAGGCAGCCCCTCCGTCGCCGCCCGCCTCCGCCCGTCTTGACGTCGGGACGCGCCAGTCGGAGGAAAAAGAACTCGTCCTGCGCTCTGCGCCGGTCCCTGCGCCTGCCGTCCCCGATGGCGCCATGAGACAAAGGGAGATGGAAGAGGCCCACAAGCAGGCATTCTCGGCCAAGAGGGCGGCCGGGCTTACCGCTGCAACGCCCGTCGAAGTTACGCTCCAGGTGTCCGACCTCAAATCGGCGGCCAGGGAGGTGGAGGATCTCCTGCGCGAGACGGGGGCGTGGAACGTGCAGAGGGAATCGCAGGACGGCTCCGAGTCCGTCACCGGGGAATTGCAGCGCGAAAAAATCGGCCCTCTCGTCGAGCAGCTGGACGACATCGGCGACGCAATGCCCGTGAGGCCGGACTTGCCGCCTGGAAACGTAGCCATCAGGATCAGGGTGGTCCCCAACGACGCCAGGTGAGGCAAGCTGTTCCCGCCGGCAAGCAGTCTGACGGCTTCGAGGCCTTCCCCGTAAGCCACGCTAATTCGGGATTCAGATGGTTGTCATCGAGCGTAAGGAACGCCGGTGAGGCTGCGCTGCCGCTCCCCGGCTCGGTCTATAACGGTCAAGCGATTATTCATCTTGCTCCAGGAGCCGGCCAAGTTTTTCCCGGCGTCATTCGCACCGTTCCACATACTCGGCGCAGCATTCCCTTTTGCATATCGGCCGGTCGTATGGGCCGTATGTCCATTCACAGCACTCGTACCTCCTACAAATTTTGCTGCATTTCTGATCCGGCCGAGGCATCCGATCCTTGCTGTCTTCACTCAAGACCTGGTTTTGTGAATCGCCGGGAGAACTCCCTGAAGTGATTCCCGCAAAGGCTATCAAAAAAGCAAAAATCAGGAAAGCCGGCAAAAACCTTGTCATAAAATCCTCCTCACAATCCTTGCCTTGTTATATGGGCGCCTAGAGCCGGGGGCCTGATCTACCCTACTGCTCGGGGCGCCCAGGGTTGGAGTCACTACCATCGAAAAGGTCACCGGTACTCGACGGACCCTTCATCGCCTGCCTCTACCCGAGCGGCCGGGAGAAGGGGCAGACCTGGGGGCCGGGGAAGGAGAGGGCCTATGCATCGCCGCAGGCCTGGGCGGGGAAGGAGAAGGAGCAGGACGCATCGCGACAGGCCTTGGGGGCGGGGAAGGAGAGGGCCTATATGTCGCGACCGGTCTTGGAGAAGGAGAAGGTCTGGGCGTCGCCGCCTGCCTGGGGGGCGGGGGAGCCGGCCTACGAAAAGGTACGCCGCCCCAATGGCGCAGAGAATGTTCCCTATACCACGCCTGGCTGTTCCAGTAATGCGTTTGACCCCAGATGCGCCAGTTGCTATTGAATTGGGCGTACCGCATCCGGTAATACCCCGGCGGCATCGAACGTATGTAATTAGGCGGTATGACGAGAACGGCGCTCGGGACGAGGAACTGCCTGATTGCTAACCAGGGTCCGCCGTAAAAGGATGAGCTGAACCAATAGCCTCCGTAGCTGCGATACCAGGAACCGTCGTAGAAATAGAGCCCTTCCGCATCCGGCGCCAGGTAGACATCACTCCCTTCACTGGGCACGACTACCATATCCGGCGGTTCCGCAAATTGTAAAGGGGGCGGCGTTTCTTCGGCCAAATCGAAAGAGCCATCATCATAAGTAGAATAATTTGCATCAGGGGACATGGGAGTGCCGGGATCGGAATAGGCAGGAGAACCGGCCGCATAGCTCGAGCATCCGAGAAAGATCATCGGGATGAATAAAGTAAGAAAAAACCAACGTGCAGTCCTAACCATCCGGACACCCCCTTCGACGCCTACTTTGCCTTCAGGTAATCGTAGAGAACTTTTCCGTAACCGATCGTAAAATCCATCTCTTTGTAATTTCCCGAGATAACCTCCTTGATCGGGATCTTTTGAAAAGGATCGACAGGTGAGGCACCGAACTCAAGAACCGTATCACCGGAATACATCCTATGTATCGCGACATCTTGCAACGTTGTAATGGTTAACCGCTTGACGTCGGGCGGCGCGTCTTTCTCAACGGAAGGAATGAGCTTCAGGTTCACTATCGGCAACCGCTTCTCTGTCTCCGGCTTTTGTACTCGACCTAAGGCCATGCTGGTCCTGATCAAGACGATACCGCCGCGCTCGACCTTACCGGTCACCACACCATTTTTCTCCTCCAATTTGATCGTTCCCTCTTTCTGAGGAAATCCCCAAATCTCCCTGCCGGAAGAATTGTCGGCTTCACTGCTCGCCAAGTCGTACACGCAGAAGTCGATTGGTTTACCTTCGAACGTGGCCGGCACAAAAACCGCCAGCTCGCCATAACTGCCCACTTCTTTCGCAAAAAGATTTTGTATCGTAAGATACACGATGTTGTCAGGGTTAGGGACGAGGGGCTTCGGCACGAGAGCCGCAACGGCCTCGGGAGTAGTCCTGAACTTGACCGTTATTCCCCAGCTGTCAAGGAATTCTATTGGCGGAGGCCCATAGAGCGGGGCCATTATGGGTATGCTGAACGCGCCTTCGCCGGTGGTCGCGCTGCAGACGGGCCAGGCAGCCGCCATCATCAAGATTGCCACCAAAAGAGAAACACATAGGTTACGTAACATTTTCCCCTCCATCGTGAATTGGAACTGCTCGGCTTCAATGTTATACCAAACGGGAGGCCCCTGCCAAGATATTTTCCGCACGCCGTCTCTCCTTGATGCCATCCCGTTCTTCATCCCCTCCCCGCGATCATTCCTTCGGTGGCTTCAACGGCCGGGAATGGAGGCTAATTTGTTAACTCTCGCCTCCCCGTTGCTTAGACACTCCTGGAGGAAATTTGTTCCCCTTTAAATATACAGGGTCTGGAGAAAATAGGATTAAAGACCACCGCGAGGGTGCTTCGCCTGGCAAGGGGCATGGAAACCAAGAATATTCTCAGGGCACTACTGCGGGCGTGATGATCCACTCGACACCCCAGTCCTGACCTGTTTTTCGCGTCTAGAGCAATTTGCAAAATTAAGTATCGATTCGAGAGGCGCAACCATGTCCTGAGCGCAGCATCGCGGAAGTCTCTCGGTTGCGACCCGCCTGTGGACGGCGGG
>Ga0208321_1000144_pt1 | contig 81802 bp, 84 predicted proteins | sample June2015DPH_4_15_FD_184692 | JGI IMG/M metagenome (GOLD analysis project Ga0208321, IMG submission 184692) | Peatland microbial communities from SPRUCE experiment site at the Marcell Experimental Forest, Minnesota, USA - June2015DPH_4_150... | ecosystem: Environmental > Terrestrial > Soil >... | reverse complement strand
AGGCCCAGATTCAAATTTTGATTTTTTAAACAAAGTAATTTGCAAATTAATGGGAAAGGTTTATTATTGATTTCCGCTTGAAATATTGTATCAGGGGAAAAGATTTTAAAATCAATGTTACAGGAAGGAATCAACACCAAATTTGACACCGCCCGAAAGCTAAAATCCTAACTTTAACAATTTATTTATTTTTTGATTATTGGTGCTTGTAATTTTGGAATTTTAACTTATCCCAGGATTTTCTTCAGGGCTTCGTCAGTTTTTTTCCCCCTCGGTCCTTCTCCTGGAAGATAGAGCATCACCCCTTTGCCACTCCTTAATGGGAGGATTTCGATCTTTCCCGCTGAGGCCATTTTGCTGGTGAGTTCGATCGGGTCTTTGTCGAAATGCTTTCGGAAGGCATCATTGAACCCGCTGAAGACGCTGTGGATTCCTTTGTAAGGTGCTCTTCTTAATTTTTTTACCCCCTCGATGACGAACTCCTCTTCCGAAAGGGATCGGCTCCCAGATTCCAATATCAATTGAATGATCTCTTCAGCTGAAAGTCTTTTCGGAGCCTCTCCAGGAAGAAAAAGCATTGCTCCTCCTTTAAAGGGCCTTATCTCTATCTTTCCCTCAGCAGCCAATCTGGAAGTGGCCTCAACCGGATTGGTCTCGAAATATTTTCTGAAGGCCTCATTAAAGCCACTGTAGACGCTGTGGATGCCACGGTATGGCTCTTTCCTCAATTTTTTTATCGCCTGGAGAACAAATTCCTCTTCGGTAAGCTTCCTTTCCTCTTCCATAGGCCACCTCCGCATCCTCCTTCCCACTTAAAACAGGGTAAAAAATGGGCCTGCCTGCCCCGCCCTCGGTCGGGACCGGGGCCGGCAGGCAGGGGTAAGAGATTAGAAAGTTTTAATCTTATTTTAATCTTCTTTTAATATTGATAGTATATAGTAGTAGGCAAGAATAGAAAATAACTCTTTCCTCCTCATTAACCCTTTTTCCCCAAAAGAATCCATCGAGCTCAATGAGCTCGGTGGATTTTTTTATTGGCCTAAATTCACTTAAAAGCCCTAGTGTCTATTTCAGCTTTTTAAAATCGAAATCATCCTCTAAAATAAGACCTTTCAAAGCCTTCACATTCACCTGCTTTTCAATGGCGTTGAGGATTTCGGAATTCCCCTTGATATTCCCAAGGAGGATGCAGCCGACGATTTTATCCTCTTTAAAAGTCACCTTTCGGTAGATGCTCTTCTCCCTATCACTTTTCACCACACTCTCCAATTTCCCTTCAGCATCGATGTCCCCTGAAGCAGTCAGGTCTATTCCCACTACCTTCAGTGTATTCGAAACCACTGTTCCTTCGTAGAGGACATTTCCCCCTGACATATTGACTCCAGCCGTCTCCCCTTGTCTCTGAGCAGCTGGCCAGATTCCATAAACGCGTCCTCGATGTTCTGCGACATCTCCTGCTGCGAAGAGTCCCTCGATTTTCGTCTCCAATCGATCATTGACCAAAATTCCATTCTTTGTTTCCAGACCCATTGTTTGGGCCAGTTTGATATTCGGCTTCACACCGGCTGAGATGATGACCATCTGGCCCTCGACTGTCCTTCCATCCTTAAGGCGCAATCCCTCCACTGTTTCCTTTCCAATCATTTCTTCAGATTGGCTATTGAGGAAAAAGGAAAACCCCATTGACTCCATTTTTCCCTGCAGGATTTTAGCTCCGTCAGGATCCATCTGCCTTGGAAGGATCCTGGGATTATGCTCAATGACGGCTACCTTGATTCCCCGTCTCAACAGAGCCCCACCTGTTTCCAACCCAACGAGCCCTCCACCGACAAGGATCGCCTGTTTTACCCCACCTGAAAACTCCTTCATACCGATTGCATCTTTCATCGTCCGAAGGGTGAAGACGCCTTTCTTCTCCGTCCCTTTAATCGGCGGTACAAAGGCATTACCACCGGTTGCCATGAGCAGGAAATCATAAGCATAGGTTTTCCCTTTCTGACTGGTGACCTCCTTTTTAGGGGCATTGACCTCTGTAATTCCCTCCTCTAAATGGATCAAGATTCCCTTGCTTTGATACCACTCCTTAGTATGGATAGTGAGGTTCTGAATGGTTACTTCTCCTGCAACGTACTCTGGAAATCGTACCCGGTAATAAAATGGATAAGCCTCTTCTGTAAAAATGCGGATTTCTCCCTTCTGATCCGCCTCCCTGATTTTGACCGCTGCTCTCGCACCCGCTACTCCATTCCCGATGATGAAATATCGCTTCATCCACATTCTCCTCTCTAATAAAATAACGTGACCCTGCCTACCACAGGCAGGCGTGTCACGTAATCCGTGTCACTTTTTTATAATCATGTAGCGTTCCGGCAAATGCCGGAATGTCTTTTTAAGAAACCTTTAAGGCATCTCGAAGTTCCCGAGTGAGGAGTTCTACTGTCCCCCGGGTTCCTCCTGCCAATTTCCTCCGCCACTCTCCTTCCGTCTCGAACCGGCCTTCTCCAATCCTCTCGCCCCAGGGTTTGATCGCCTCTCGAATGCCAAAATAGTCAAAGGAATCATTTTTCAACTCCTTCGATCGTGACATGATATCAGGGCTCACACGAATTAAGGCTCGAAGGGCTGCTCCGGTTTTAATGCTATATTTCCGGCCTGCCCAAGCCTTTGGGAAGACTGCCAGAATTGCCTTGAAGTAGTTGAGAAAAAATCGTTTTCCGTTCTGCTCAAATTCCTTGAATCGCTCCTTCCCTCCAAGTTTCTCGATGTTACTAAAAAGCTCTACCATCTCATCGGCCAGGGAGGCTTGGGAAACCCTGCCCTTCCCCACACCCAATATTTTGATCTCCCCCCTCAAGGGAGAACTCTCCTCCTCATTGAGCTCACGAATGATGTCATGGGCCAATGCCTGATATCGGTCGGTATAAAGCCTTCGACCCGCCAACGAAATAAGATGGGAGGGATTGAGTCGTGTATGCTTGGCGTTGATCGTAACAAAAAGTTCTACGGTCTGGCGAGGGTCCAGGCTGTCGAAGAGGACGGCGGGGACATCGATCTCCATATCTTTTTCGGCTTGAGCGTTCAGGGCTAACAGCCGGTGCTGACCATCCAGACACCTCAGGATTCCAGTTTCCTCTGGGATCTGAAGCATCCCCAAGTTGGGATTCTTCCCCGCAGGTGAAAATTTGAGCCGTTTCTCTGTAATCATGATCACGGCTCCTGGGATGGCAGGCAAATTTCGGGCCTCCTGACAATCCAAATAATATTGAACCAATTCACGAATCTTCTTCCGAATCATCGGCCTCTGAAAAGCAGCCTCACTCCTCCCGATCCGTTTTTCCAGCAACTCCCAGTTGATGGCTGAGGTTTTTCCAGCTTTTCGTCGTTTCTCCTCTTCCCCAACGGTTGGATAATTTAATACTTCAAATTTAACCAACTTCTGGATATTGCCAGATGTAAAAGAGGTTTGATAGAACTCCACTCCAAATTGCCTTACCTTATGGGCTGGGACTGTAATCATTACCCACCACCTCCTTCAATTTTAAAAGTGGAAAGTAGAATGTGAATAGTGGATAAAAAGTTCCATTCTCTACCCTCCACTTTCCACCTTCGAATGTTATATAGATACCAAAATTCCTATACCTAAACAAGCGATTTTTATGCGCCTTCCTATTGATTTTAAGGGACTCCTCTGTTAAGTTTAAACTATATTTGTCCTTTTGTTTCAAGGAATTGAAATATTCACCCAAGGAGGTATAGGATGAAAAAGAGATTATTTATCACCACCTTGTTCATTTTTTTCATGGTGGGAGGATGCGCGGCATTGGCGAAGTCTGTGGACGCTCCCAGGATGACAAAGGATGAACTCAAGGCAATGATGGGCAACCCTGATTTGGTCATCATAGATGTCCGTTTGGGCAAGGACTGGACAGATAGTGATTTGAAAATTTAAGGTGCTGTTCGAGAAGAGTCTGAAGCCTTTGACTCCTGGGCAAAAAAGTATCCCAAGGATAAGACCCTCGTTTTCTATTGCACCTGACCTTCAGAAGGCACCAGTGCCAGTGTGGCACAAAAGCTGATGGAAATGGGATACACCAAGGTTTATGCCCTCAAAGGCGGCTGGCGGGAATGGCTTAATGCCAATTACCCAACAGAAAAAAAGTGAGCCTTTATCTCTCACCTATTATCCTCAACGCAGGGGATCCATCTCATATCTCATTGGATCAACCCATTGACATCGCCTTAACTCTCGAGATGGCTGACCTAAAAGCACGGTTCATTGACCCGGAGAAAGGCGTGGTCCATTACAAGGCGATCCGTGGCTCTAAGGAGTTTGAAAGATATAAAGACCTCACAAAAGGATTGCGTTCATTTGATCTACATTCCCTTCAGGAACGGAATCGAAGGCTCGCATTCTGGATTAATATCTATAATACGGCTGTGATTCACGGTGTGATCGAACTGGGCCTCGAGAAGTCTATCAAGGAGGTTTCGGGATTTTTCGATCGTGTGATGTATGAGATCGGGGGCTTTCGTTTTTCCCTCAACGAGATGGAACACGGCATTCTCCGGGGGAATCGCCGACACCCCTATGGATTCCTGAAGCCATTCCGAAAAAAAGACCCACGAATGGAGTTTGCCATCCTCCCTCTTGATCCACGAATCCATTTCGCATTGGTCTGCGGTGCCCGATCGTGCCCGCCCATTGGCTTTTACGAGGCTGATCAGATTGATTTCCAGCTCCAACTCGCAGCCGAGAGTTTCGTCAACAGCCCTCAAGTAAAGATTCTTCCGCAAGAAGGAACTTTTTTTATTTCAAAGATCTTTAAATGGTATAAAACCGATTTTGGAGGAAGTGACAGCGCTTTGATTGAACTTCTTTTTAGCCTCCTTGATGAAGGAGAGAAAAAGACCTTTCTCCAGCAGAACAGAGATAAAATTCAGATCCGATACCAACCCTACGACTGGAATTTAAATCAGGAGGAAAAAAGAGAGGTAATGAGATGAAAAGAATCTGGTTGATCCTGGTATTTTTTGTGTTTTCCCTAACCCTATCCATCTCTCAATCTTTTTCACAAGAAGTGCGATACAAAAAATTCTCGTCTGAGGAGGTCAAGAGGATGTCCGAACAACAAGCGATCATCCACACAACGTTAGGAGATATTACTTTAAAGTTCTTCCCTGAAGTGGCACCCAATCATGTGAATAACTTCATCGAACTTGTAAAAAAAGGTTTTTACAATGGAACGACTTTCCACAGAGTAGTGCCCAAGTTCGTCATTCAGGGAGGAGATCCCAACACAAAAAAACCTGACCGCTCAAGCCATGGTATGGGGGGTCCAGGCTATCAACTCAAAGCCGAATTTAACAACAAACCCCATCGACGAGGGACGCTCTCCATGGCAAGGTCTGCCCATCCAGACAGCGCTGGCTCGCAATTTTTTATCTGTGTGGCTGATGTTCCTTTTCTTAATGGGCAATATACAGCGTTTGGTGAAGTGGTGAAGGGAATGGACGTGGTGGATAAAATTGTATCGCAACCCAGAGATGGTAACGATAATCCAAATGATAGAATTGAAATGACGGTTGACATCGTCAGTGAATAAATACGATCGGAACGAGAAGAAAATGCCTTTTGAGGATGAATGGGGCCATGACCCCTCGGTTCAGAGTATGCGAAGTGTCTTTTCATTTATGGAGGAGGCCCAGCAAGAATTATTGAGACATCTGAATATCTCCCTTTTCGACCAGAGGCTCCGGCATAGCCGTGAACAAGCTCTGGAACTTTTCGAGCAGGCCTGGCCTCTGGCTATCAGAAAGGGAATGATTATGAGTGAGAAAGATGCTGCTCCTTTCTATATTTACTGTCTGGCGCGGGCGTTGAGTTTAGTTGGGGTTGAGGTACCCAAGGAGTTGCTGCCAAAAGACGAGAAGATCATTCGTTTTCTCCAGGAGAAGTTACCATGATTCGCCTTCGTTTATTCGGCCGCTGCCGTATCTATCACGACCCTGTAAGCCCTGTGCTTCGTGCTCCGGCACAAATCGGATGGGAGGCATGGTTTCGTAGTATAGATTTGGTCACTCCTCAAGAACTGAAGGGTGAAGAACTACTTCTGCGCACACGTGGCTGGTGGACCGCAGAACCGAAGGATGTGGCTGAGGTGGTAAAAAAACATGGTCGGTTAATCATAGGTGAAGGAGGAGAACTTATGGTAGAGTTTACCGACCCAAAGGCTGTTGAGGCACTTTCAACTGTCTTATTAGAACGGTTTGGAGACCAGGTTCTGCTTTCTCCATAATATTTTCATCCATCTTATTAAATTGAAATAATGATATAATGGAATTTAAGAGGAGGTCTTTTACGTGAAAAATAGACCTTATCGAATTCATCGGAAGCGGCAACCTCGAAAGACAGGAGACTATCAATCCATTGAAGAGGCTCTTAAAAAATTAAAAAAAACCGATCCTCCATGGAGTGATTACAGGGAAGCCTCACTCAAGATACACGGCCTCATCTGTGCCAAATGTGGAAGAGAATTTGATCAAAAAACAAGGTATCTTTTAACGGTGCACCACAAAGATGGAAATCACTTGAATAATCCCCCCGACGGGTCGAACTGGGAAAATCTATGTGTTTACTGTCACGATGATGAACACACCCGGGAACTGCTGGGAAAGTATTTAAGTGAAGGGAAGGAGTGACCTGTGAGGAGGTTCACCTTTTGATATTTAAAATGTCACCATGGGGGACTTTTCGGAAGGGAACTTCACAATTCAATGCGGTTTAGGAGTGTAATGCCAGTATAATAACAACAGCAGGTGCTATCAAAATTATTATCGAAGACCCTCTGTTTTCCATCCTGGAAGAGGATTCGAGCAAAACACATTCCGCCAGGTAAGTCAGAGGACCATGTCTCGATAACAATCCCCCCTCCCCAGGATTTAAACTTCTTATGAAACACCTTATCCCCAACACGAAGGTAAGTATGCTTCTCACTCTTCGGCTTTTTTGTTGGAGGATACTCTGTCCTCTTCTGGGGAAGGTTTTTCATCGATGGTAAATCCTTCTCTTCCTCTCCCATCTTCGATGCACCCAGAACCATTGATCAGGGTATTGGCGGATCATTGATTCAAGAGTATGGTTGAAGAGTTGAGTATTGGCATCCACATCCTTCTTGATGTCACCGGTATGGATCAATTCAAGCGGCTCCTTGATCAGGAGACGATGTTTTTGAAATCCATTTCGAACCATAAAAACGGGCAAAACAGGAGCACTCGTCTTCATTGCCAGGACGGCTAAACTGGGGGTGGTGGGTGCTTTTCTCCCGAAAAAATCAGCCCATACCCCTTCGCTTCGCTTCGCCCTTTGATCAATTAAGATCCCAACCACTCGATTTTGAGAAAGCGCCTTCATCACTTTCCGGCTCGCTTTTACACTGGAAATAACTTCGAGACCTCCCGCGTTTCTAATCTTTGTAATGAATTGATCTAACCACTTATTCTTTTTCATGGGTTTGGCAATCACCATGATTGGATTTCCGATCACCTTTGACATGAAACCCATTAATTCCCAATTCCCGAAATGTCCGATGAGGAGAAGTGCTCCTTTCTTCTTCTCAAGAAGCCTCAGTGCTTCCTCCAGTCCTTCTATTTTAACTCTTTCCTTAAACATTTCCGCATCCATCTTGGGAATCCGAAAGAACTCGATGGTCGTCATTCCCAGATTTTGGAAGGTCCTTCTGGCAATTCCTCGGATCTCACTTGCTGATTTCTCTTGACCAAAAGCGAGGGAGAGATTCTGAAGGGCTACTTTCCGATGTTCACAATCCAGGTAGTACATCACAATCCCCAACTGTCTTCCCACCCAGAGGGCGAAACCCTCTGGGAGAAGATTGATGATGAGGCTGAATCCTATGAGAATTAAGTATATGAGAAAAGAGATCATACCTTAATTTAAATTTTGGATTTAAGATTTCAGATTTAAACTTCAACTCCACAATCCGCATTCCGAGATCCGAAATCGTTTATCCCTCCTCCCCCTGGTAGGGAAGAGCTTCATCAATCAACATCACAGGGATATCATCTTTAATGGGATAGAGTAGATGACAGGATTTGCAGATCAAACCATCCCCCGCTCGATTCAAAAAAATATCTCCCTTACATTTTGGACAGGCTAAAATTTCCAAGAGCTCTTTACTGATGGGCATCTTCATCCTCCTTTTCCTAAATTCTACCTATGCGATCCTTGAAGAAGAATCCACTGAACGGCCTCAAAGAGATCTTCAACAACATGATCAGGCTTAATCTTCCACTGTTCTCTGAAATATTCCCATTCTCCTTTTCCATACCCGGTGAGAACCAAGATCGTTTTGGCTCCAATTTGATGGGCAAATTCGATATCCACCCCCCGATCCCCGACCAGGTAACTCTGGGAAGTGTCAAGATCCAATTCCTTCACCGCCTCTTCAATCAATCCCGGTGCCGGCTTTCGACATCGGCACTTCTGACGATAAGGAGGAACCCCGATATCAGGATGATGAGGGCAGTAATAGATTCCATCGAGATGAGCTCCTTCCCCCTTTAGGAGGTCCTGCATCTTTTGGTGAACCTGATGAATCAAGGATTCCGGGAAATAACCTCTCGCCACACCAGACTGATTGGTGATCACCACTGCCTTCCATTCATGTTGGTTCAACAATCGAATCGCCTGACCTACACGGGGAAGAAGATTAAACCGTTCGATATGGTTCACGTATCCCACTTCTTCATTGATAGTTCCATCCCGATCAAGAAATACTGCTCTATTCGCCATACTTAAAAACCTATAACACAATCTCCTAATCCCCCCAACCCCCCTTTGGTAAAGGGGGAGAAGAGGGAATTACACAAATCGACTTAACTCAAACCTATCGGGAGGAGTGAAACGTAAAAAGGTCCGGTGAACCAACCAATCCCCAACATTGTAATAAAAACATCTCCTTCCATCAATCACCTCCTCAACCTCCTCCGGAAAATGGGAATGGCCGAGGATGACGATTTCAAACCCTTCTAAAAACTTTTGATGGGCAAAGGCCTTGAAGGCTGGGGGGGGAGTGGGTTGGACATCGTTATGATATTTTTGATAACTCATGTCACTTAACTTTTGGGCCACTCGTCGAGAAATCCAAGGCCCTGCAACATGGATGAGACGGTAAGTCAATGGGTTTTTAAGGATTCTTCGGAAGGTCCGATAAGTCCACTGTTTTGGATTCGATAAATCTCCATGGGCGATGAAAATCTTCTTTCCCTCCAAACTTTCTTCACACCCGTCGGGATAGACCTCAACCTCCATCCCGAATTGTTCTGAAAAAAAGGAATGGAGAAGAAAATCGTGATTCCCCTCGAAATATTTAATTCGGATTCCTTCTTGATACAGACCTTGAAGCTTATTGAACACGGGAAGGTAATCATCAAAACCAGAAGGCTTCTCGGTTGAGAAAAAATTTTTAAAACCAAAGAAGAATTCGAAAAGGTCACCCAGGATGACCAGATGGCCCATCTGCTTTTTCTCTGAATCTAAGAATCTGAGAAACGCCTCCATGGATTCAGGGTCTCGTCCGGTGAAATGGGCATCGGAGACAAAGATCCAGTCCTTTTCGGAACGAGCCAAGTCCAACCCTCACCTTCCAACGCCGCAGTAATTAAAACCCAATCGTTTCATCTGGTCCGGATCATAGACATTTCTCAGATCAATGAAGACCGGGCTTTTTAGCAGCTCTTTGATGCGGTGAAGATCCAAACGCCGGAATTGATTCCACTCGGTTGCCAGAACCAATGCATCCACTCCCTTCACCACATCGTAGGCGTCCTTCCCATACTCTATCTCAGGAAGGACTGCTTTGGCTTCCTCCATGGCTGCTGGATCGAAGGCCTTCACTTTGGCTCCCATGTCCAGAAGTCCCTGGATGATTACAATCGAAGAGGATTCCCGGATGTCATCCGTGTTGGGCTTGAAGGAGAGGCCCAGAATCCCAATGGTCTTGCCCTTAAGATCCCCTACCTTCTCCATAATCTTATTGATCATCCTCTTTTTTTGTTCCTCGTTTACCCTGATGACAGCGTCGAGAATTTTGAACGAATATCCTCTCTCATGAGCCATCCTCGAAAGGGCTCGGGTGTCCTTTGGAAAACAGGAGCCTCCATAACCTGGACCCGGGTGGAGAAATTTTTTTCCAATCCTTCCATCCAGTCCCATGGCCCTCGCCACATGAAGGACATCGGCGCCCATTACTTCACAGAGGTTGGCAATCTCATTGATAAAGCTCACTTTCGTCGCTAAAAAGGCATTCGCTGCGTATTTGATCATCTCGGCCGTTTCTAAAGAGGTGATGATAAAAGGGGTTTCGATGAGGTAGAGGGCGCTGTAAATGTCCTTCATGATGGCAATGGCCTGTTCGCTTTCTGTTCCAATGGTGACGCGATCCGGCCGCATGAAATCTTCGACCGCGGATCCCTCCCTCTGAAATTCAGGATTGGAAACGATGTCGAAAGGAGTGATCTGGACCTGATGGTCTTTGATCAGTTGTTTCAGCCGGCGACAGGTCCCAACTGGAACCGTGGATTTCACCACCACCACTTTGTACCCATCCATGTATCGGGCAATTTCTTTGGCGACTTCTTCCACAAATTTAAGGTCGGCAGAACCATCGTCATTGGAAGGTGTTCCCACAGCAATGAAGATCACCAAACTTGATGCCACGCCCTCCTGAATGTTTGCCGAGAAAGAAAGCCTTCCCTCCCTCATATTCTTCACCACGAGGTCTTCAAGCCCTGGTTCATGGATAATCACCTTCCCCTGTTGGAGAAGCTCGATTTTGGGGCGATCAATATCCACGCAGATCAGGTTCATCCCAAATTCTGCCAAACAGGCTCCTGTCACCAATCCTACATAACCTGTGCCGACGATACAGATGTTCATTGCCAACTCCCTCCTCCCTTCTTATCTCCCTTGACTGTCTGGTCTGCCGATTGTCAGGCGATGGGTAGTGAGGTAATCCTTCAGAGCCTCCGACCATGGTCGCAAAGTCAAACCAGTCTCCTTTTTCAACTTCTGACAGTTGAGAACAGAATAAGAAGGTCGAACCGCCGGACGACCGAGGTCCTTCGAAGAAATGGGAATCACCCTCATCTTATCCATCCCTGAAAGTTTCAAAATCGCTTGGCCAAAGGTATACCACGTACAGAGATCACTGTTCGCCACATGAAAAATCCCCTGGGCGTCAAATTGAATCAGCACGGAAATGACTTTGGCCAAATCAGCAGTGTAAGTGGGTGAGCCAATTTGATCATTGACAATGGAAAGAACTCTTTTTTCTCTTGCCTGCTGGAGAATCGAGGTCACAAAATTTTTTCCATATCTTCCATAGAGCCATTGGGTCCGAATGATCAGGGCATCTTCCACCCATTCTTGAACATATTGCTCCCCCTGCAATTTGGAACGACCATAGACATTCAGGGGATGGGGGGAATCACTCTCCAAATAGGGTTCCCTTTTATTTCCATCGAAGACATAGTCGGTGCTCAGGTAAACCATTTTTGCCTGGCATCTCGTGGCAGCCAGGGCCACATGCTTCGTCCCCTCTGCGTTGACGGCAAAGGCCTTCTCCTCGTCCGATTCACACCCATCTACATCGGTGTAGGCGGCAATATGGACCACAATATCTGGTCGTAGTTTTCCAAGGTTAGTGACGGTGTCCTCTTCTTTTTGGATATCGATTTCTTCAATATCCCATCCGATGATTTCATCATTGGGAAGAGAGGATTGGAGAACACTCATGAGATCTCTTCCCAGCATTCCTTTCGCCCCGATCACCAACAATATTCGTTTCATCTCCTGAACGAATCGTTCACCTTTTTCTACGGATTATATCTTCTAACGGTCTTTATACATCCGGTTGTAATAGTCCAGATACTCCCCTGTCTTGATCTTTTTCCACCATTCTCGATGGGCTTGGTACCATTCCACAGTAAGACTGATCCCCTCTTCAAAGGAGACAGAAGGTTTCCATCCCAACTCTCTCTCGATCTTCGAGAAGTCAATGGCATAACGACGATCATGGCCTGGTCGATCGGTGACAAATCGGATCAGGGAATGGGCTTTCCCCAATCGATCCAAAATAGTTTTTGCCACCGTCAAATTTGGCTTCTCACTTTGGCCTCCTATATTGTAAATCTCTCCTTCTTTGCCTCGGTGCAACACCACATCTAACGCCCGACAGTGATCTTCGACATAGATCCAATCCCGCACATGCATCCCATCACCATAAATGGGTAGCTCTTTATCTTCGATGGCATTCGAAACCATCAACGGAATCAGTTTTTCGGGAAATTGATAAGGCCCATAATTATTGGAACATCGGGTGATGAGGGCGGGAATCCCATAAGTATGATGATAAGCCCTGACCAACATATCCGCCGCCGTTTTACTCGCGGCATAAGGGCTATTGGGTGCCAGGGGAGTTTCCTCGGTGAAAGCTCCGGTTTCACCCAGGGAGCCGTAGACCTCGTCGGTGGAGACATGAAGGAAACGGATCGGTTGTTTCTGGAAAACTTTCCGCACCGCTTCGAGAAGGACGAAGGTCCCAAAGACATTGGTCTTTATAAAGGCACTGGGGTCTTCAATGGACCGATCTACATGGGATTCGGCGGCGAAGTTGACGATGGCCTCCACGCCTTTGCTGATCAGTTCTTCTATTCGAGGGGCATCGGCAATATCCCCTCTGATGAAATAGTAAAGGGGGGAATGAGAGAGATCGGAGAGGTTTTCTATATTTCCGGCGTAGGTTAATTTATCGACATTGATCATAGAATAATCCGGGTAGGATTTTAAAAAATAACGAATGAAGTTACTTCCAATGAAGCCGCAACCACCTGTCACTAAGATCTTCATAACTCACTCCAATTCTTGTCTGCTTAAACGAACCTAACCTTCGAAAAGGTCTCCATCTAAATCACAAATCCCAAATTCCAATTCCCAAATAAATTCCAAATTTCAATACCCAATTTCCGAAACAGTTTGATTTGGAATTTTGGATTTTGGTCATTGGAATTTGTTTGTCATCTGGAATTTGGTGCTTTCCCATCATCCATCTTTTCTCGCCCAATCATAAGGAACATCCTTCCCATGGGGTGGGAGACGATATTCATCGGGCGCGCCGTAAACATAGACCTCCGTTGGGACGTTGAGTATGATGGCTTCCTCCTGGCTGATACATTTCCACCCATGATAGATTCCATGGGGCACTTGAACCAGCAGAGGATTGTGGACTCCAATGAAGAACTCATTGATCTCCCCTTGGGTCGGAGAACCTTCTCGCGGGTCGTATAGGACCAGTTTGATCATCCCCTGGATGGCGCAGATGTGATCGGTCTGGATCTTATGATAGTGCCAAGCCTTCACCACTTGGGGATAGGTGGTGGTGATATACACCTGACCGAACTTCAGAAACAAGTCATCATCCGTCCTGAGGATCTCCATGATCCTTCCCCGATCATCCGGGATCACCCGCAAACATTTCGTCCTCACCCCGTGTATCATCGTCCCTCCCCATTCAAATAATGTTTGAGGTTGGAGGTTAAAGGTTTTAGGCAAATGATTTTCCCTCTACCCTTAAGCCTCAAACCTAACGCCAAGGTTTGACATTTAACTTGTCAAACCTTGTTAGCGCCCGTCTGGGCAACCAATTGGTTTGCACGAAGCAAGGATTCAAAAGTCCCTGCATCGGTCCACCACCCCTCTAAAATATCCCATGTCATCAGCCCTTTTTTAATATACCGATTGTTCACATCGGTGATCTCTAACTCCCCTCGGTCAGAGGGTTTGAGGGTCTTGATGATGTTAAAAACCTCTTGATCAAAAAGATAGATTCCGATCACGGCATATTGGGATTTGGGTTTTTTCGGCTTTTCTTCAATACGAGCGATCCGATCTCCCTTCAACTCCGGAACTCCAAACCGCTGGGGATCAGAGACTTCTTTTAACAATATCTTTGCCCCTTCCTTTTGCCTTCGAAAATTTTCTACCGCCTTTCGAATGTTTTTCTCAATGAGGTTATCTCCCAATACCACACAGATCTTTTCTCCTGACGCGAAGAACTCTGCCAACCGTAGGGCTTCGGCAATACCTCCTTCTCCCTCTTGATAGGTGTAGTTGATATGTTTGAGACCGAACTCCTTTCCATTTCCTAACAGCCTTAAAAAATCTCCGGCATTGTTTCCGCCCGTAACAATCAAGATGTCATCGATCCCCGCATTAATCAGGGTTTGAATTGGATAATAAATCATCGGTTTATCGTAGACAGGAAGGAGGTGTTTGTTAGTCACCTTTGTCAAGGGGTAGAGTCGAGTCCCTAATCCTCCCGCCAGAATCACTCCTTTCATTTTTACTCCTCCTGAATCGTTGATTATAAACCCATAAGATAGGATTTTTGCCCAATCGAACTAATATTTAGAAGAGTAAGATAGACTTGGACCTTCGTTTCACTCTTCTGGATGCCGTCCGGAGATCGGCCCCATTGTTCCACGGCGATACCCGAACTCCAGCACTGCGCCTGATATTCTACCCCGTAGACGCTTAAAACCCTCCAATGGTCTAATAGGTTATAGAAAAATGAACCAAAAAGGTATACAGGGGCGATCGTCTTCACCCGGGCGTTGAGATTGACCTCATTGACATTTCCCTTGCTTTTTAGATATTGGACTTGAACCACATCATTTCTTCGATCCTTGACTGTGATTAGAAAATTCAATCTTTCGATACTCCCTCGATAAGGGTTGAGTTCTGCATCCGATTGAGCAGAAACATAGGGACCAAAATTCCACCATAGTTCTCCCTGGATATTTGAAAAGTCCCGTTTCTTTCCTTCCGCATCTATAAACTGAGGGTTAAACCAGGAAGGATCCCCAAGGCTGTAACTCTGAAAAATTTTCAACTTCGCATACTCAACGGCTCCAGTACTGACCCCTCCTGTATCGGGTTTCCCCACCAGGCGCTGAGTGATTCCATAGGTGATCTGATTGGTATAGGGAATTCGGTCTACATCGTCAAAAACGTGAATCCGACTCTGACTCACCGGTGGACTGTATTGATAACTGATGGTTGGCTCGATGGTGTGCATCCATTTTGACACCTTAAAAAGGTCGGAAATCTTCGAGAAGGTTTCGGAATTATATACGCGGTAAAACTCTGCGGACATCTCCATGCTTGCTTCGAGTGTTTCTCTTGATTTCCATCCATGATATGTGTTGGTTGGATCATTAAGGGATTTGTAGAGAGTCTCTCTCAGTCCGACATCCGACTCGAACTTCAATACATTGAAGAGCCTCATGGGATAGAAGATTCTGGGAAAAAGATCTCCCCGATGTACCTCGATATCCTTCTCACTCCAGAAGTTGGTATAGGAGGAAGCCAGGTCATAGAAAAGAGGAGTTTTAAAGAGAGATTGGGGATGGGCATAAAAACTGATCTGTGGAAGTTTCTGAACCGTTTTGTCATTACTCGGCTGGGTCAGATCATCAAAAACCTCATTGTTTACTAAGAAGCTAAACTGATCCCAGTTCTTACCTCCGAAAAGAACCGATCTCACCTGCATTAAGCTCCTCGAATCAATCCTTGTCCCCCGCGGGAGGTCTTCATCAAAATCGTGAAGGTATTCGTGGTCGCTCACATGATTGATATCCCCTTTGAGATAAAAATCATAGGGAAGCTTCTGTTGGTGCTCAATGAAAAAAGCATATCGGTTCTTATTTAAAACCTGATCGTCGATGAAGTAGAATTTGGCTTCTCCCCTTGTCTCTTTGGCGAAGGCATAGCGATACTCCAAGCCTTCTTTAAATCCCCTGTCTCCCAGCCAATTGAAATAGAAAGTGGTATCCATATTTTTTGCGAACGGCCAGTAAAAACCGGTCTTGAATTCAGGGCCATACGTGCTGGAATATCCCACCGAGGGGATGAGAAAGCCGGTTTGCCTTTCCTGTCTCACAGGAAAAGCACCCCAGGGGAAATAGAGAACCGGAATATCCTCAAGATAGAAGATGGGCCCTTTAGCAACCCCCCATCCTCCCAAAGCCATTTCTTTCACTTCTATTTCCTTCACGGTGAATTTCCAGGGTGGCCGTTTCGCATCGCAGGTCGTCAACGAGCCATCTTGTAACCGATAGTGATTTTCTCCTAATTTCTCTACCTCCTGGCCGGTGACATGAAAATTCTGATCCTTCAAAAAGAGTTTGGCCTGATGAATTTTCCCCAAACGGGTATCTAGATTAACTTCCAGGCGTTGACATTCAATGACATCTTCCCCTTCTCTTAATAAAACGTTTCCCCACGCCACCAATTCTTTGGTTGCCATGTTCAATTGAGCATGATCTGCCTTGAGAGAGAAATCTCCTCGGCTCACTTCCACCTGTCCATGAGCCTCATAGAGTTGCGCCTCCCTATCGTAGATGAGTTCATCGGCCTCTATGTCCACAGGCCCTTCTGCTTTCATCGCGCTCACCTCCACTACCTTGGCATAGGTAGGAGGAGAATAATTGATGATGAAGAGAACAAAGAAAGAGCTCAGAATGAACCGGTAATATTTCATGATCCCCTCTTGGGATGGAAATAGGCTCTGGCTTCTCCAACGGTATAGAGGGATCCAGTAATGCAAAGGAGGTCCTCTTCTCGGGTCAGAGAGAGACCTCTCTCAATCGCCTCTTTGAGATCTTCTGCAATCTCTGCTTTTTCCCCATTCTGTCCCAACGCCTTTTTGAGCAAAGAAGGAGGAGTGGCGCGGTCCGTATGAGGCTTGGTTAGAATGATGTGATCGGCCAGGGGAGCCAGGAGATGAAGCATGGACTGGATGTCTTTGTCCTTCATGATTCCGATGAGAAGAATGAGGTGCTGGTATTCGAATTCTTTCTCCAATGACTCCTTCAGGACAAGGGCTCCGGCTGGATTGTGAGCGCCGTCGAGGATGACCCTGGGAGAGGAAGAAACCATCTCCAATCTTCCTGACCAATCCACCTCCCTCAACCCATCGATCATCGCATCCGTAGAGACACGATACCCCAAATCTTCTAAAACCTCCATCGCACCAAGTGCCGTGGTCGCATTGATGACCTGATGAAATCCCTTGAGATTGAGATGAATACTCCACAACTTTCGATTGAGACCTTCATAATCGAAATCCCCATCTTCTGCTCGGACATATCGAAATTCTTTCCCAACGCGAAAATAAGGGGATCCTTTTTCCTGACAGATCTTTGAAAAGAAGCGAAGCACCTGAGGTTGTTCGGCAGCGGTGATCAAGGGCCTTCCCTTCTTAATAATGCCCCCCTTCTCTCTGGCAATCTTCAAAATACTTTTACCCAGATATTCCTCATGGTCTTTAGCGATATTGGTGATGATGGAGATCAATGGGTCCACCACATTCGTCGAATCGAGTCTTCCCCCCAGCCCGACTTCTAAAATGGCCAGATCCACCAACCTCTGCTTAAAATAGTGAAGCGCCATGGCAGTGGTAAAATCGAAAAAGGTGAAGGGAGGGGGGACGCCCGCCGCCTCTATTTCCTTTCTCATCCATCCGGCCAGGGTGGCCACTTCTTCTTCCTCGATTTCCTTCCCGTTCACCTTGATCCGTTCGGTAAATCGAATGAGATGGGGAGAAGTGTACAGCCCCACCCGGTAGCCCTCTTTCTGCAGGATCGAACTCATCATCGCCGCCGTGGACCCTTTCCCGTTTGTCCCCCCGATGTGGATGGCTTGAATTTCTTTGTGGGGATTTCCAATGGCGTTGAGGATTCTCTCCACCTGTGTCAGTCCAAAGATCATTCCGAATTTTTCGAGACGGTAAAGATAATCCAGCGACTTTTGATAGGCGTCTTGGCTCATGAATCGAGTCTCTCTCTTAACCCTCTGCCTCAAGCATTTCTAATAGGGAGGCAAGAGTGTGTCGGAGGTCCTTACGCTCCACAATCAGATCAACCATCCCGTGTTCGAGGAGGTATTCCGCTCGCTGGAATCCCTCCGGGAGCTCTGCCCGAATCGTATCTCTTATCACCCTGGGCCCTGCAAATCCGATCATCGCCTTGGGTTCAGCAATGATGATATCGCCCAACATGGCAATGCTGGCGGAAACTCCGCCTGTGGTGGGATCGGTCAACACCGAGATATAGGGAATTCTTGCCTCGTGAAGTTTAGCCAAGGCCGCACTGGTTTTGGCCATCTGCATCAAAGCGAGGATACCTTCCTGCATCCTCGCTCCTCCTGAGGCGCAGAAGATCACCACACCGATCCTCTTTTCAATGCCTCGTTCGATCAGGCGAGTGATCTTCTCCCCCACCACCGATCCCAAACTTCCGCCCATAAAATTAAATTCGAAAATGCCAACCATCGCTGACTGGCCTTCAATCCTCACCTCTCCGCATATGATGGCATCCTTCTGTCCGGTCTTTTCCTGGGATTCTTTGACTCGAGAGGGATATCGTTTCGAATCCTTGAATTCTAAGGGATCGGTAGAGACAAGGTTCACATCGTATTCAATGAAGGTCCCGGGATCCGCGACGCAATCGATTCGCTTCCGAGCAGGGATCTGAAAATGGTAGTTGCACTTGGGGCAAACTTGAAAATTCCGTTCGATGACCTTCTGATAGATGATCTCATTACAAGAGTTGCATTTCACCCAAAGCCGTTCAGAGGGCTTCAGTTCTTCTCGTTTCTCCTTCCCTTCTTTTTCTTCTTCACCTTTTTTAAACCAGGTCATCCTCTTCGGTCATCCTTTTTGTTTAAGTGATTAAAACTAACAAAATCATGACGAGATGTCAATCCATTCTGTCCCTTCCTTCCCTCCATGAATCCATTGAATCTCATTCCCCTCCATGCTATTTTAAACATGATGAGAAAAGTTCAGGTTCATATTGAGTCCGTAGCATTTAAAGGGTATGGAGTGGCTCGGCTCAATGGGAAAGTGGTTTTCATCCCCTACACCGTGACCGGCGATGAGGCAAGGATCGAAATGATCGAAGAGAAGAAGAACTATTCAATGGGGAGATTAATCCAGATCGTCGAACCCTCTCCTTGGAGAGTGATTCCTCCCTGTCCATCGTTTGGGAGTTGCGGGGGCTGCCAGTGGCAACACGTTGATTCTTCCGTTCATGGAGAATTAAAAAAAGAGATTTTAGGAGAGATCCTCAAAAGATTAGGGGGGCTGAAGGAAATTCCTTTCATCAGCGTAGCCCCTTCGCCTAAACCTTATGGCTATCGGGTCAGGGTTCAACTGAAGGTGAAGGGAAAAGCAATAGGCTACTACCAAGAACGGTCCCATAAGATTGTGGATATCGACCACTGCCCCATCTCGCATCCTTTGGTCAATCAGATCATCCGAAACCTTCGGAAGGAATTAGCCGCTCTATTACGCATGGAAGAGATCGAGATCAATGTATCCCCGGAGGAAGGAAGAGGAGTTCTTTTATTTCATCCTCATTCATATGGTCAACGGATCGAGTATTTCATGAAGGAGTTCCTTCGGAGTCAGCCGATCCTCCGGGGACTCGCCATAGCAAGCGAAGATGGCTTAAACCTTTTCGGTGACCCTACTCTGAACTTTATGATTCCCTTGAGTCAAGAGAGAGAAAAAAGAAATCTCACGTTTCGAATCTCACCAGAAAGTTTTTCCCAGATCAATCGGGAGCAGAATCAAACATTAATTCAGACCGTTCTTCAATTTTCCGGGGTGAATAAAGAGGAAAGGGTCCTCGACCTCTATGCCGGCATTGGAAACCTCACCCTCCCATTGGCCATGGGAGCGAAGGAAGTCTTGGGGATCGAAGAGAATAGGATGGCCCTAGAGGATGCCCGATTCAATGCAGTAAAAAACGGGATCAGAAATTGCGATTTCATTCAAGGAAGGGTCGAAGATGTTCTCATGAGTTGGAAAAGAAAAACACCTGATCTCATCGTCCTCGACCCCCCCAGGACAGGGTGCAAGACGATCCTGGATCAGGTGGTCAGATTGAAACCCAAAAAAATCGTTTATGTCTCTTGTGAACCCACCACTTTCTCGCGGGACCTCCGCCTTTTCTCTGAGAGGGGATATTTACTCCAAAGACTCGGCCTCATCGATATGTTCCCACAGACCTACCACATGGAAGTGGTCAGTTTACTCCAAAAAGGTTGAGGCTGAGGTTAAAGTTAAGGAAAAAGATTTTTTCTCACCCTTAGCCTAAACCTTACCCTCAGATGACTTTATTGAGGGGATATTCGATGATGCCTACTGCTCCCCGCTTCTGCAATTTTGGAATGAGTTCCCGGACGACTTTCTCAGAAATAATGGTCTCTACAGAAAACCAATCGGTCTGGAAGAGATTGGATACCGTGGGGGCGGTGATGCTGGGGAGGATCTCAATCACACTCTTGAGGTCATTCGCCGATACGTTCATCTTGAGCCCAACCATTCCCTCCGCTCGGAGGGCTCCCTGAAGAAGAAGCGAGATCTGTTCAATTTTCTCTCTTTTCCATGGATCTTGATAGGATTCCCGATTGGCAATTAATTGGGTATTGGTCTGCAAGAGCTCTTCAACGATACGTAGTTTATTGGCCCGCAACGTGCTTCCGGTCTCCGTCACTTCAACAATGGCATCGCACAATCCTTCAATCACCTTTCCCTCTGTAGCCCCCCATGAAAACTCCACGTCAACCTTGACGTGTCGCTCGGCAAAGTATCGTTTGGTAAAATTGACGAGTTCGGTGAAGATCTTTTTCCCTTCCAAATCCTTCAATTGACGGATGGGAGAATCCTCTGCTACGACCAAAACCCATCGGGCAGAGGAAGTGCTGGTTTTGGAGTAGATCAAATCCTGAACGACCACGACCTCAGAGCCATTTTCCAAAATCCAATCCTTCCCGGTCAGCCCCACATCCAAGGTGCCTATCTCCACAAACCTTGACATCTCCTGGGCCCTGACCAAGGTGCAGCGAATCTCATCATCATCCACCATAGGAAAATAACTTCGAGAGCTCACCGAGATTCTCCAGCCCGACTTTTTAAAAAGCTCAATGGTGGCATTCTCCAAACTTCCTTTTGGAATTCCAACCTTCAGCATTTTCACTTTCCGTATACCTCCTTCGGGTCAAAGATTCTCTTTCCCGAGATCTTCCATTCCCCTTTTTCAAATCGTTGGTGGAAGCAACTCCGAAAACCCGTATGGCAGGCCGCCCCTCCTATCTGATTTACTTTGAGCAGGAGGGTGTCTCCATCACAATCGAGGTAAATCTCCTTAATTTCCTGAAAATTCCCTGATGTTTCTCCTTTGACCCAAATTTTTTTGCGAGACCTTGACCAGAAGGACGCCTTCTTCGTTTCCAGCGTCTTCTCCCACGATTCTCGATCCATGTAACCTAACATCAGGACTTCATTGGTTGAGGCATCCTGGATGATGACCGGGATGAGTCCATCCCCTTTTTTAAAATCGATCTCGATCACAAAACCTCCCCTTCAAGTTCGGAGTGATGAGTTCGGAGTTTTTAGTTCAAAGTATTTCTATGTCTCCGAACTCCGAACTATTAACTTATTACTGCTGCTCCATGAGCAGCTTGGCCATCTGGGCAGCGTTTTTAGCCGCAGAGCCTGCATGACAGTTATTAAAAAAGATTAAAGTCCTGCCCGTCTTTTTAGAAATATCCTTGATGTCAGGAATGAATTCTTTCAGTTCTTTCTCACTGTAGAGGTAGTCATACCTCACAGAAGTAGGGACATGGAACCAGTTAGTATTTCTGCCGTGAAATCGAAAATAACCAATTTCCGAAGTGGCCCTTGGATGGTAGGGCATCAATTGGGGCAATTTGGGTTCATCAACCACACAAAATCCAATCCCATTTTTCTCTAAAAATTGAAAAGTCTGGTCTTTCAGCCAGACATGGTTTCGGAACTCAAAAACCAGAGGGATGTCCGCCATCTCCTCTTTGAACCTTTGGAGATAACCTAAATTTTCTCGATTGGGGAAGAACCCGTAAGGAAACTGCGCCAGGATACAAGCGAGTTTCTTCTCTTCAATCAAGGGGACAAGGCTATATTTAAATTTCTTAAAGGTCTCCTGATTATCAATCCTACTACCGGTCTCTTTATCCCAAATTTCATGGGTCATCCCTTTAAAAGACTTCACAACAAATTCAAAACCATTGGATGTCTTTTGGGACATCGCCGCCAGACTCTTCTGAGAGGGAAGAGTATAATAAGTGAAATTGACCTCCAAGACATTAAACCCCAACTCTTTTTCATAGAAGGGTAACATATCCCCTTCCCGAATGCCTACAGGATAAACAGCTCCCTTCCAATCCGGAAAGGAAAAACCACTCGTACCAATCTTGATCACTCAATCTCCTTACTTGAATTTACTTCATCAAATGCATTAAAAATAGACGAACGGGAAGGGATTGTCAACACTGATGTTGCAATGGCTGAGACCTATGGGGTAAAAGAGAGGCATGAATAGATATAAAATGATTCTGAAAATTTTTATTCTTTTCTTGGTCTTTTTCACCTGGAGTATTGATTCAGGATGGCCCCAAGAAATTCAAACGAAGGAGCGGATCATCTCAACCTTCACGGGTAGGGCTCCGCAAGAATGGGGAGAAATGGTGAGGGGAGTAAAAACCAGATTAAACACAGACCAGAAAGCTTTGGCATTGACCTTTGATGCCTGTGGTGGCCCGAGAAGTTTAGGCTATGACGCCAAGTTGATCCAGTGCCTGGAAATCAAGAAAATCTCCGCCACCTTATTTATCAGCGGCAGATGGTTGGATGCAAATTCAGAAATCTTCAAGAAATTGTCAGAAAATCCTCTATTTGAAATTCAAAATCATGGTTTGAACCATAAACCATGCTCAACCATTGGCCGTTCTGCTTATGGAATAGAAGGGACAAAGAGTGTGGGAGAAATTTATGATGAGATAGAATTGAATGCCTTAAAAATTCTGAACCTGTCTGGTCGCAAACCAAAATATTACCGGCCTGCCGCTGCCTACTGCGATGAAATTTGCGTAGAGATAGCCAATGCCTTAGGGTATGAAGTGGTGAATTTTAGTGTTCAGGGGGATGCAGGTGCAACCTATTCGAAGAGGCGGGTGAAAGAAGCTTTATCGAAGGCACTGCCCTCTTCCATCATCCTTTTGCATATGAATCATCCTGAAAGCGAAACCGCAGAGGGTGTGATAGCAGCCATCCCCGAATTAAAAAGGCGTAGTTTTAGATTTGTTAAATTGTCAGAATACGGTCTGCGATGAAATGTATAAAATGAATTCTTTTAACAGATAATTCTTATTTGTCCAGTTTGCTGATAACACCTACTACTATTCACTTCTATATTGTTCGGGAAGTCGCTGATTACTGATCGAAAGATTGGGTAACCATTTAAGTCAGCGGCCGGTATGAAACGCAGCGAAACACCGGTCCTTTCGTCCTGTCTAGTCCCTCAGCCATTTCAGGACGTCCCTAAATTCTCGGTGCTCAATATGTGGTATGTTTTCAGCCCTACAAAAATCTAAGAGAGTTGATTTGGCAAAAGTCAAATCCGCTTTGCGTGCGATGCAAAAATCAGAGCGACCATCGCCTACAAGAATGTTGGTTCCCTCTGGACTGGAAAGTTCTCCCATCATCTTACACTTACAGATGCCGCTTCGACTCAAACAATCTTCTCGGAAATAGGGAAAGAACATCTCATAGCCCTCCGCTGTAGAGCGTAAGCCGTTTGAGAATACCCTGATGTCGTTCAGTCCATACCGGGTTAGGATGGATTCTATAAAAAGATCGATTCCATCGCTGAGGATCATAAGGTTAAAGGACTTACTCTTGCAATACCTGGTGAAATCGATAAAGGTTTCGTCAATTTCAATCCCTTCCACAAAATCGAGAAGGTCACATTCTTTCGCTTTGATAAGCCTGGTCTGCATGGCCAGGCAGTCGCGAGAACCAATTTCTCCATTCACCCAAGCTTGCTCGATATCCATCCACGACGGGTCCGCAAACTCTTCCAAAATCCTGTCAATCACATCTTCCTTTGTAACTGTTCCGTCGAAATCACAGAAGAACTTATATTTCATGTCAGCTTTCCACCTTTCTGGCAATGAGCACGGCATTGCTTCCCCCAAAGGCGAAGGAATTTAACATCACCGTATTCACTTTTACCCCTTTACGAGCGATATTTGGAACATAATCGAGGTCGCACTCAGGATCGGGCAGATCAAGGTTGATCGTAGGGGGAAGGGCTCGATGCTTTATTGCAAGAAGTGAAACAACAAATTCAATAGCCCCGGCCGCCCCCATCGTATGGCCATGCATCGATTTTGACGAACTGTGCATAAAAAGGCAATTCAGTGTCATTCCCATAGTACCCGGCGTTACTTTTCACCGAAGACAAGCGCTTCATACACGTACAGCTCTGCGTCCTTCCATCCCTCCCACCCTATTCCCGCTTTCAAGGCACGTTTTGCCCGGTTCTTCATTTTTCCAATTTTATCCTGCCGGTACTGGTGGTAAGCCTCTCTCAAAACAATGTAAGAGTCGAGGGCAGCCTTTTTCCCTTAACCCTCCATCTTCTCAATCTTTTCAGAATCATATTTCCGAGCTTTAGAAGACCTTACCACTGCTATTTTTGCAACCATGGTCCGCCTCTTGGTCATCAAATAGATAGACATCAAGACAATCCATGCAATTAAGGTGAAAAACACAGACCATTCCAGAACAGGTTTTAGCCGAATATGGGATCGTACCAATCGATGTGGATGAAGAGTGTACCCATGGGCTGAACTGGCTATATAGGGTATTATAAGAAAGGAGGCAAAACTAGCAACTGCAATGATCCCTGGAATTAAAAGCCACTTCGATATCTTTTTTTCTTTGTCAAAGATGATGACGAGGTTGAACAAGGTGATCGAAACTATCCCGCTGTAAAAGAATGAAAAAGTCACCACATCATGAATGGAAAAGTTGTTCATAGGAAATACCCCCACCAAGCTACAAGAAATACAAGAAAAAATGCCAAATGCTGTGGCAACGTAGCCCAGTTTAGTGTGGATATTCAAACCTAATCCCAGCACGAAAATCACTAGGACAAGACCGCCTACAATCAAACTAGTGTTGAAAACAGGTGCTAATGTTGAAACCCCGACATCGCCCAATTTGGAAATATAATGATTCAGGATGGAATAGGATTCACCCCTCTTGCCGTGGTATGGAATGGCTGCTATTAGCGAACCGAGTATCATAATAGCTGAACCCAAGAAACCGCAAACGTATGTAAGCTTTTTGAAATCAAGTTTCATGATGCATCCCCCTCCATATTAGAAAACTAAGAGTATATTGATTTCTTTTTTTGAGGATTTCTACTTATCTCCTCTCTGATACTCTAAAAGATGACGATTTTTGATTGAAATCTTCAAATTGTGATTCTTGCCTTTTTGAAGCAAGAGCAGAGAGTTGCTTCTAACCCTGCCCCTATGGAAATAAATTCTAAGGCATCCCTGGAAGAATCGATTTAACAAGCGTCTCATTTGCTCCAATCCTTGCAACTCTTTAGAAAGATCAAAACGATTTGGTCCAGAGAAGGGTCACACTGCTCCCGGGTTTTCCATTGCGGAGAAAGCCGGTGTCCCATGCATATTCGATGTAAAGTTGAGACTCCCAGAGAAAACCGCTTGTCACAGCCATTGATGCCGTCTGGCCGTTGTCGCTCTTGAACCCTATCTGGTTCAAACCAATGACGGTTGACCGGTCCGCCCAGATAAAGGTGCCACGCAGTTGGAGATAAAGGAAGGGGAGGAGTTCACGCCGGTATTCCAGGTTTACCATGAGATATTTGGAAACAATAGTTTCGTCCTCCAGAGCCCCTGGATAATTGGGGCGATAAAGGTCATCCGTTTCTTGGGCAAAAGTGCCACCCTCAAGCCGGAAGGTATTGTAGCGGTCGGCGCTCTTCTTATCGATCAAGCCCCCGTGGACGCTCGCAAGAACTCGATTTTTTTCTGACAGGCCGGGAATACCGAAGGCACCCATGACGTATCCTGATAGGATAAAGTAGTCCTGAGAGTCCTCTTTTTCAAATGTTACGGAGCGGTTGCCAGAATCGGCCCAGTTTTCACGGTGAACAAAGTCCAGATCGAATCCGGCAGCCATCCCCTCGTGGGGGAGTTCCATCAGGTTCCGGCGAATCCCATCGTAGCGTCCCCGCAGTTTTATGCCATACAGCAGTGTATCGGGCGGCAGCTTTACATCTGGACCGGTTTCTCTCGTCTGTCTGGAATACAGATATCCCACCCGACCAAAGAGCTGAAACTTCAGATCGTTGTCAACCTGGTAAGGAGAAACGGGATAGCGAAGTCCTGCACCGAGGAAACCAGAGAGCGTCCCCCATTTTACCGAACTCTGTTTTACGTCCTCATTGTGCAGGAATCCTGCCTCGCTAAAAGGATCAGTATAGTTCTCAAAACGGCCAAGCAACTCGAAGTTCCCGAAACTCTTCGCACCTTCCACATCATTCTCGATTCCACTTGCCACGATACGAAGGCGTGCTCTTTCCCACGTGCGTTTTATATACAGGCCAAACGCCGGGATGAGGGTCGTATCTGTGATATCCGGAACGTAAATCGTTCCCCCCAGCTCCAGGAACCTCTCGTTGCCGCGGTCCCGAGCAGGGACATCAATGCTTCTCCCCAGCAACTCTAAATGGAGCGGCTCCCCGGCAAGGGGCGTATGATATTTCTCATCGGTTTTTTCTGCCGCTGGGTCATTCGGCTCTGAAGGAATAGCTTGGGTATGCTCCTGGTCGGCAAAGGCGAAATTGTGCTCAGACCAGAAAGGAAGGATCAATATGACCAGTACAAGAATGAGAATCGAAAGATGCTCGCTTTCAGCAGAAATCTTTTCGACCGTGCTTTTCATCTTTCGTCTTTTACTGATTCGGTTCAAAAGACTCACGCCTGATTGTTCACTGATCGTTGTCATCTCCTCAGGAGCCATTTGAATACACACAAACTTCTAGTTTCTTAAACTTCTTTTGTAATATAAGACGATATCCCTTCGAATGGAGATTGGAAAGGAGTTGGTTATTGTCGCAATAGTAATTGATCACAAAGGTTGTTCCCGGCCGATTTTCAAACCGTCCCAGCAACAAATCCTGGTCATTCAGGATGGGTATCCTTTTACCAAGGTAGAAGAACGCCGCACCTCGAAGCCTCTCGGAAGGGTTGCCCAGATAGACCGGGCCATTGGTCTGTTGATTTGAAACTGCCTCGAATACAGGCCGAAAACTCTGCTCCCTTTCTGAGGGGATGATGAACAGGTGGTAGGTTCCAATGTAGACAAAGGACAGAATAATCAGGCCATAGACCTCTAAGCGTTTCGCTTTTTGGAATTTTTCTCGAATATGGTCCCATCCAAGGGCTGCCAGGAGTGCAAAAGGAGGATAGATTGGCCCGAGGTAGAGGGGCCGCTTCGCTGAGGCGAGGGAGAGTCCGATAAAAATTATCAAGGACCAAATAAGGGCGAGGCTGAGAAGAGAGTCGTGGGGCAGGGGTTCTCTCGAGAAGGTTGGGTTCCATCGGTACCACAATAAAAAGAGGGGTAGAAGGGTCCAAGGCATGAGATGAAGGAAGGTGGGAATGAAATAGAAGTAGAAGGGCTCTACGTGGTCAGCCGAAGGAGAAAAAAAGCGTGAGAGACTTTGTCGGATCACTTCCTCAAAGATACCAGATCCTTCGAGCCACCAAACGCTGCCGATCCAGAGTAAGATCGGCAGCAGGAAAAAAATAATTCCGGGGCTCAGAAGGAGTTTCCGAATCGCTGTGAGATCCTTTCTGGTGAGGAAGAACATCACGGCGGTGGCAGTGGGTATGGCCGCTCCGATTATTCCCTTAGAAAGGAAAGCTCCAGCCATCGCCAGGTAGAATACCACGGAAAAAAGAAACCTTTCCCTTGATTCCCGATAGCCGGCCGCAAGGCCATACAGACTCAGCGTTATGAAGAAAAGGAGGGTTGGATCTACCAAACAGTGCCGATGAAGGCCGATAAACCCTGATGTTGTCGCAAGGATGAATCCTGCCATCAGCCCGATTTTTTCTCCAGCCAGTACTTTTCCAATGAAAAACGTAATTAGGACTGTTCCTGTTCCCAAGAATACTGCGGGTAGAAGGGCAAGAAAGTCCGATGGTTTTTCACTCATCGAGAGGATAAGAGCAATAGGCCAATATCCCAATAAAGGATATTCAAGGAAGTTCTCCCCATTGAGTCGGGGAATTAAATAGTTTGAGGTCACCGCCATCTCTCGGGCAATCCCTGCTACCCTTGGTGAATCAGACCCTGAAAGTTCGCAGTTCCAAATAGAGAGAATCTGTAAAAATAGGGCGAAAATGAGGAGGGCTAACCATGCTCGAGAGGGTTTCTTCCCACCTTGTTTTAAAAACGGCCGTTGGATGGAGTGTTCTTCGTTACGATAGGTTTGAAAAGAATTTGATTCCAATCTGATCTTCCGTGGTAAACATTCAATCAATAGTTTGACACCTTGCTTTAGGAAAAGAATGGTTGTTTGTCCATCGACTTTTCAAGAATCAAATCACCTCGAAATATCCGAAAGATCCTAAGCGAGGGAAGACAACAAGAATCCAAGACAGATCAACAGAATCCCGAAATAGCGTAAGGTTGGAATAGGTTCAAGGAAGACAATTCGGGCCGAGAGCATCACCAAGATAAATATCAGAGCCGCAAAGGGGTAAACAAAACTTAAAGTCGTCTTAGAGAGGGCGATGAGCCAAACGATTGTGCTGATGATATAAAGAACTAATCCCAAAAAAACGAGGGGATTAAAGACCAGTTTAATCAATTCGCCTATCACAGATCCCTTCAGAGTTATTTCTCCTGTAATAAAAACACCCTTTTTAAAGAATATTTGGCCTAAAGTGGCCGAACCCACTGATATTAAGAGCAGCCAGACTGGTTTCATCTATTTCTCCTTTTTTATGATCGCTTACAACAATGTGCAGCCAATTTGAACCAAAAGAATATATTTAATGAGGCATCGCCCTAAACTGCACATGGAGTGGATCGCCCGGGTAATAGCTCCATGCGGTATTTTCGCACGGGTAATGCTTCAAATTCCAGAAGCGCCCGTATTTTAGAAAGAGGGAGGATCTCCAAATCCATGCTCCGTAGCCTCTCGCATAATTCGATGAAATACCTGTCACCGATCCCACCTTCCACCTCGGCATGGACAGGAAGGACATGCATTTGACCATCTTTTAAAATATCAAGAATCCTTAAAATACCCTGACCAAAACCGATTTCTTCAAAACAAGGAAGGTCCGAAGGTATCTCCATCAGACCGGATATTTCATGAATAAAAGGTCTCTTCGCTCGTGTGCAACTCAGGTAATGAAAAGGATATTTTCTTACGATTTCTAGCACCCTGTCGTCGATGAGCCAAGCAGGTGCTCCGAAAGAGGAGGGTTCCTTCTTAACCAATCTCCGATAAGCCGCAATCCCCCTCTCAAACCAATCCATGATCCATTCTCTGGACCGTGTGTAAAGTTCATCTTGCCATCGCCTGTGATCCCAAGCATGAAACTCCACTTCATGCCCTTCTGACATCATTTGTTCAACGAGTTCCGGGAAAGAAAGCGCGATCATGGGCGAGGGAAGCAAACTGCCATACAAGGCAGTCTTTATCCCGTAAAGGCCAACGGCATTCGTTCTCAACATTTTTTTAAGAAACCGCGGGTTTTTTACCAATTGAAGGATGGCCCTCCCTGAAGCATCCGGTCCCATGCTTAGATAAAATGTTGCTTGAATCCCAAAGTGAGCTAAAATGGATAGAAGACGTGGAACCCCTTGCTTCATGCCGACGTAGGTGTCGACGTCGATTTTAAGGCCCAATATCTTTTTTCTATTTCTTGCCTTCAACAAGGTCTTCATTTTCTTCCAGGAAAGCATTGAGAGTATTTTTGAGGGATTCCTCGAGCCCGACCTTCGGTGTCCATCCGAGAAGCTTTTGGGCTTTCTCGATGTTGGGTTTCCGGGTGTAAATGTCCTGGTAGCCATTCCCATAATAAGCGTCCGAAGAGACCTCAACGATCTCTGAAAAAACCTTGTCGTCTTTATGCTTCGGATGGGCCATGAAGATTCGTTTCAGAAGATAGGCAAGTTCTCTAATGGAACATTCATTATCAGGATTGCCGATATTGATGATCTGGTTCTTACAGCAGCCGTCCTTATTGTTTAAGATTTTCATCAATGCATCGATTCCATCGTCCACATGGGTAAAACATCGCTTTTGATGGCCACCGTCTACCAGTGAGAGGGGTTTCTTCATCAGCAGTTCTGCGATGAACTGTGTCACCACCCTGGAGCTTCCCTCCTTTGCAGCATCCAGAGAATCTAATCTTGGACCAATCCAGTTGAAGGGTCTAAACAAAGTAAACTCCAATCGCCCCCGGGTGCCGTACGCATAAATTACTCGGTCGAGAAGTTGCTTGCAGCACGCATAGATCCATCGTTCTTTGTGGATGGGTCCAAGGACCAGAAAGGTCTCATCCTCTTTGAATTCAGGATCGGAAGAGGCGCCATAGACTTCTGAGGTCGAAGGGAAGACAACCCTTTTCTTATACCTCACGCATTGCTTCACAATATTGAGATTCATTTCGAAATCCAGATGGAAAACTTCCAGCGGATTGGTCAGATAAAGCTTTGGAGTGGCGATAGCCACTAGTGGGATGATGACATCACATTTTTTGACGTTATACTCAATCCATTCCCGGTTGATCGAGATATCTCCCTCTATGAAGTGGAAACGAGGGTGATTGAGCACTCTGTCCAGCCTGTCGAAGGCGAGGTCCATTCCGTAGACACTCCAATCCGTTGTATCAAGTATTCGGTGGGTTAAATGATGTCCGATAAAACCATTGACGCCTAATACCAAGATCTTCATTTTAAGATCACACCCTCTTGCTTTTTGAAAAATTCAAAAATCTTGTGATCCCTCATTCTCTCCTTCCCCACTCCAATATCCAACAGTCTCAGTCTTCCATCCGATGCCCTGATAAACACATTTCCATTTTCAAGCTCTAATGCTCCCACAGGACTTTTTGAGATGCTTCCCTTTTCAGGAAGGGCCCACCAGATGAACAACTTTTCACCTTCAGGCAGATGGGTGAAGGCCCCTGGATAGGGTTCTGTGACCGCCCTTACCAAATTGTAAATTTTTACGACCGGCCAACTCCAGTCTATCTTTCCGTCTTCAGGCCTCCGCCCTCCATAATAGCTCCCTTGCTTTAAGTTCTGTGCCATGCGGGGGGCTATTCCTTTTTTGATAAGCGGAAGCACTTCTTCGAGGAGCGCTCTTGCTTTTACACAAATCTTTTGATAGAGCGTGTAGGCAGTATCTTCAAATTCAATGAGAACTTCTTTTTGCCCAACGATATCTCCTGCATCAGGCGCTTCGACGATGTGATGGAGGGTGACACCCGTGCGCTGTTCCCCATTCACAAGAACCCAGTTCACCGGAGACCGTCCCCGATAGGCTGGAAGCAAAGATCCGTGGAGATTCAAGGAGCCTGCGGATGGAATCATGAAGATGTCTCTGCTCAATAGGTTTCTATAATAGAATGAAAAAATAACTTCGGGTGAAGTCTTACGGATCATTTCGATCCATTCAGGCGTGTTAACATTTTTGGGACAGAACACAGGGATCTGATTTTTCTTCCCCCATTCAGCTACCGATCCAAACCAAATGTTCTCCTCAGGATCATCGAGATGGGAAAAAATGGCTTGAATATCAAATTTCTCCTGAACTAAGGTCTCAAGGCCAACAATCCCTATATTATGATACGCGAAGACGACGGTTTTCATCCTTGGGATAAATCCTCTCAATAATGTATTCTGGCCTTTTCCTGACTTCTCTATATATTCGACCGATATATTCGCCCATCACCCCCATAGCGAAAAATTGACAGCCAACAAAGGCAAAAAGGACGGCAAAAAGGGTGAAGACTCCTTGGGCAGCCCATTGTGCCCCATAGATAATTCTGGCAATACCTAAAAAAATACCAAAGGAGATCCCTAATAACGCCATCCCGATCCCAGCATACATGATAAACTTCAATGGAAAATCAGAGAATGAGGATACCAGGTCAAACTGAAGATTGATGAGCTTTCGGAGAGAGTACTGGGATTCTCCAGCATGCCTCTCCTCATGAACCACCTCAATCTCTGTAATTTTTTTGGCAAAGTAGGTCGCAAGTGCTGGAATGAATGTCGAGTGTTCGTGACAGTTCACCATCCGCTCTACGATATTTCTCCGGTAGGCTCGTAACATGCACCCCCAGTCTGACATATTCACCTTCGTAATCTTCCGAGCAATCACGTTGATTATGCGGGATGGGAAAGTCCTGAAAAAAGAATCCTTTCGTTCCTTTCTGATCGTACCCACCACATCATACTCTCCTTCTTCCATCACTCTTACAAGATTTGGAATCTCCTCTGGCGGATTTTGGAGGTCAGAATCCAGGGTGATCACGATGTCGCCTTGGACGACAGAAAATCCTGAGAAAATAGCCGCATGCTGTCCGTAGTTTCTTGTCAGTTCGACCACCCTGACTTCAGGGTAGATCAAAAAACTCTGCAAGATCGAAAGGCTCTTATCCCGGCTTCCGTCATCCACAAAAATGATTTCATAATTCCTCCCCATCTTATGCATGACCGACCTGAGTCGTTCAATCAAATACGATAGATTTGGTTCCTCGTTGTATACTGGAATGACCAGAGAAATCATTGCCTCTCTATCCATTTCTCAAGATCTCCCGAACGGCCTCGCAAACATAGGAAACATCCTCTTGCTTCATGTCCGGAAACAAAGGTATAGAAACTAATCTGGTACTGGCCCGTTCTGTTTCTTTCAACTCTCCCTTCTTGATCTTATATCGTTCCTGGATATAGCTTAAACGATGCCCAGCTGGGAAATGAATCCCATATCCGATCTGGTATTCAGATAACCTTTGCATAAAACGCTCTCGATCCATGGAGGTAACTTTGATGACAAAGAGGTGCCATGCATGGTTGTGCGGGTAGGCCGGCACACCCGGTAATTCTAAGCCCTCCACTCCTTCTAATCCTTTCTTGTATAGGTCAACCAGCCGTCTTCTTCTGCTATTAAGTTCCTTCAGACGAGCCACCTGGGCAAGCCCCAGGGCGGCCTGGATATCTGTTAGATTATATTTAAACCCCGGTGTTTTAATGTCATATCCGGGGTTACCCCCCTTGCCGTACCTCTTCCATGCGTCCCTTTCAATCCCATGAAATCTGAGAAGCCTCAATCGGTTTTCGAGGTGATCGTCATCATGGGTGATCATGCCCCCCTCACCGGTTGTGATGTTTTTAAGCGGATGAAAGGAGAAGATGGCACTTTGACCAAAACCTCCTACGTGGACGCCTTTATAATGAGCTCCAAGGCCGTGCGCTGCATCTTCAATTACAAAGAGGTCACACTTTTTAGCAATACTCAGTATTTTATCCATATCGACAGGGGCTCCCGCAAAATGGACAGGGATAATGACCTTCGTTTTCTCCGTTATCTTTTCTTTGATCAGGTCCGCATTGATGTTCAATGTATCATAATGGATGTCGACAAAAATGGGCTTTGCTCCGCAAAACGTAATCATGTTCAACGTCGAAGCAAAGGTCATCGATGGGGTAATGACCTCATCCCCTCGTTTTATGCCCAAGCCGAGCAGCATGAGATGCATGCCAGCAGTGCCAGACGAAACAGAAAGGGCATGCGACGCACCTGTGAGCTCACAGAACTTCTCCTCAAAGGCCTTGCACAGAGGTCCTGTGGTGATCCAGCCGGATTTTAGACAAGAAACAACTTCTTCTATTTCTTTCTCACCGATCGATGGTCGACTTAAGGGCAAAAAATCTCTTCTTATCTCCATGAAATATCATCCCCATCTCGATCCGAGATTAACTTCGTAATCGTAGAAGATAAAATTCCTTATTATCCCAGAGGACTCCCAGGGTGGAAACCCTTCTTTTCAATTCCTCCACATTTTTTTATGTCATGTTACACAGTAAATGTGACCAATTTCTTTGCCTTGTAAATATGAGAGAAATCTTACTAAACAAAGATTAAATGGCCATTAAATTTTGATGAAGATTTCTTAACCTTGAGAAATAAACCTACACTACGTAATTGGCCTCTTTATTCCATCTTATCGATTACCACTTGAAAGGTTGTATAGAAGGAGGATTTTTAAAAATCACTCTTTCAGGAAGGAAGTGTGGGAGAGTTTTTCTGTAGTAAATCAAGAGGTCGATAAGGAACTATGGCCTCCTCCCATTTAAGAAGTATTGCTTCAACTCTTCCAAACTCAAATCCGCCCGTCCCGGGTTTCTTTCTCTTCCATGATCCTCTCACTTTTTGTCATAATTCATCATGATGACAGACCAGTTTATATGAATTATCCATAATTTCTCTTGAGTCCATCAAAAGATTGGCCTATATTTGGTAGTATGGCACACAAGAAGAACACCATGGTGATGGAATTTCATATCTCCCGGAAGGCACGGGACCTCTACCAATTTGATCAATCTCTATTTTCCCTTAGCGGAAATGTCATTTCCCCCAACTTTCATGCCTCAAGATTATTTGCTCAGAGAATGAATGAAAAAAGAGATTTGATCAGCTTCCCCGAGCAAGCCATTAAAGCTGGTCAGATCAATGCCATGGGGTTGATTGACGAAATCCTCCATTACATCGTTGGCTTGTATCGCCGTGAAAAAAATTCGGAAGTGATGCAACAGGCACTGGATTGGCTTTATGGAAAGTTTGGTAAACAAAAAGTGGATGAGGCTCTGCGGAAATTCGCAGACGAATTTCCAGCCATAGCTGTCTATCGACGTGAATTGGAGCTCGATACCTACTTAGAGGAAGAGACAGCGGGTGTCCCTCATCGACTAATTGTATTGGAAGAGATGCTCATGCTCTGGCTGGCCAACATGAATCTTGCTTTTTCTCCCTTTATTGAGTTGTTCGATGACCTCGGGCTGGAAAAGGATACGTCTTACTTGCAAATCATTGAAGCACTCCATCCATTCTTTGACAATCAGCCCTTGTTTGGTCCTGATCATCAGAATCTGGTGGACATGCTTCGTAGCCCTGCTTTAGCTGTTCCCCACTCGCTTTCGGGACAGCTGGAATACATCCGAGAAAAATGGGGGTATTTACTGGGTCCCTATCTCTTACAACTTCTCAGTAGTCTCGACTTGATTAAAGAGGAAGAAATTGCGGAATTGCGGAGAATGGCATTTTGGGGCCGTGCTCCCGCGGAGGTCTACGAATTTCTCGGAATGGAGGAAGAACCAGAACGCTTCAGCCTTGATCTCGAATGGATGCCCAAGTTGGTTCTCATGGCAAAAAATGTTTATGTGTGGCTCCATCAACTCTCCAGGAAATATCGGCGTTCCATCTACCAACTCGATCAAATTCCTGATGAAGAACTTAATCTCTTAGCCCGTTGGGGTTTCACTGGCCTGTGGCTCATCGGCGTGTGGGAGAGGAGCCTTGCCTCAAAAAGAATCAAAGAGTTGTTGGGCGATCCCGATGCAGTGGCTTCGGCTTATTCCCTGTTCGACTACCAGATCGCCAGCGACCTCGGAGGTGAAGAAGCTTTTCAGAATTTAAAAGATCGGGCTTGGCGGCGAGGTATCCGCATGGCAAGCGATATGGTGCCCAACCATGTGGGAATTGATTCCAGGTGGGTCATCGAACATCCGGAGTGGTTCATTTCCGTGGCTTATAGTCCCTTCCCTGCTTATCGTTTCAATGGACCGGACCTCTCCTGGCATGGAGAGGTAGGGATCTATCTTGAGGATCATTATTTCGATCGGAGTGATGCAGCCGTGGTCTTCAAAAGGGTGGACCGGAGAAGTGGCAACGAAAGGTTCATCTACCATGGCAACGACGGGACCCGAATGCCCTGGAATGATACGGCCCAGTTGAACTACCTGAACCCTGAGGTGAGGGAGGCGGTTATCCAAACGATCCTTAACGTCGCTCGAAAATTTCCTGTTATCCGTTTCGATGCGGCCATGACCTTAACGAAGCGGCATTATCAACGCTTGTGGTTCCCGGAACCGGGCACGGGGGGAGACATTCCTTCGCGAGCTGAGCATGGTATGTCCAAAAAACAATTCGATCCTTTCCTCCCCGAAGAATTCTGGCGTCAGGTGGTGGACCGCGTGGCTCAAGAAGCTCCTGACACCTTATTACTGGCCGAAGCCTTTTGGTTGCTGGAGGGGTACTTTGTCCGAACCTTGGGGATGCATCGGGTTTACAACAGCGCCTTCATGAATATGCTGAAAGATGAAGAAAACGCCAAGTACCGTTCCGTCATGAAGAATACGCTCGAATTCAATCCTGAGGTCCTCAAACGATTTGTCAATTTCATGAGCAACCCGGATGAGGAAACGGCGGTCACTCAATTTAGCAAGGGAGATAAGTACTTCGGTGTGTGCACGATGATGGTGACCATGCCTGGACTCCCAATGTTTGCCCATGGTCAGATCGAAGGATTCAACGAAAAATATGGAATGGAATACCGGTATGCCAAATCGGACGAACAACCTGACCAGGAATTAACCCGGCGGCATGAAAGGGAGATTTTCCCATTGATGAAGCGCCGCCATCTTTTTTCTGATGTAAAAAATTTCCTGCTCTACGATTTTTTCACTCCAGAGGGTTATGTCAATGAGAACGTATTTGCTTACTCCAATCGCTCTGGCGATGAGCGATCTCTGGTCATCTATCATAACAAATATGAGTCCGCCCGAGGATGGGTCCGGTCCTCTGTCGCCTATTCGATCAAGACTGGCGAAGGGGATGAACGCACATTAATTCAGAAACATTTAGGAGAAGGTCTTGGATTGCACGATGATCAAGCCTATTTCTGCATTTTCAGGGACAATGTGGCCGGCCTGGAGTACATTCGTAACAGCAAGGAATTGTGTGGAAAGGGGTTGTATGTGGAACTGGGTGCTTACAAATATCATGTATTCATCGATTTTAGAGAAGTTCGGGATAACCAATGGCATCATTATGCCCAAATAGCCAATTATTTAAATGGCCGTGGGGTACCCAGTATTGAAGAGATACTGAAAGAAATGCTGTTACAACCTCTTCAGGATGCTTTTAAGGAACTGCTTAATGTGGAGACATTCCATCGTTTGATGGAGGCACGCATCACCCAAGCTCAGGCTCAACTCGATCAGAAACTCATGGAAGAGATAGAAAAGAAAATGATTCACCTCCTCCAAGAAGCTAAACATCTCAGCAGGGGGAGAGAAGATGAGATGACGATTGTCCGAGAGGTAAGGCGTAAACTGGAAGCCATCCTATACTTACCCATCATTACCAGCCGCTACCCACGGCTCCAACCCAAAGGAGTTAAAGCAGCGGCAGAATACCTGCACAAGAAACTGACCGATTCAACATACACCTGGGCTACACTTTTCAGTTGGTTATTTGTCCATGCTCTTGGGATGGTAGTCAATCAAAGGGACTTTGCAGGACAGAGTCGTAATTGGATTGATGAATGGAGGCTTGGCAAAACCATCATGAGCGTGCTGAGGGATTTAGGGCTTGAAGAGACTGCTTCATGGAGTTCTTTGACAGCCATCAAATTGCTCACGGGTCATCAAAGATGGTTTGAGGTGAAGCCATCTGATCAAAGGCAAGCTTATGGGATATTAGAATCATTGTTGAAGGATAGTGAGATCCAACAATTCTTAGGGGTGAACCAGTACAATGATATTTGGTGGTTCAACAGAGAAGCATTTGAGGAGATGCTGTGGTGGCTGATGATGGTGGCAGCATTGACCATCGGCTCCGATCCTCTCCGTCCCGTCAATGCCGTGGTGGCAGAATTAGAAAGGTGTTACTCGATGATTCAAACATGGCAAAAGGCCGAAGAGAAATCCGAATATCAAGTCGAAAAATTGCTGGAAACTTTAAGAGGATAATTTAGACGCTGCTTTCTTAGAGTCATGTGACCCAATGATTTGGTTACCTTCATTAATAAAGGCCTGCCCAGGTTAACGTCCAATCTCCAAATCGCTCGTTTACCCGGTCCATCGCTTTGAGCAAACTATCCTTTTTTCCACTCTCCTCAAAAAAATCCAACTGGCACCATTCTTTTTTCAGAAGAGACACCCCGACTCCCAAGAGCCGAATCGGTTTTGGATGGGGAATCGATTCAAAGATCTCGGAAGCAAGTTTGAATATTTCATTCCCGCTGTTCATCCATTTGGAGAGGGTCTTCTGTTTTGAGAAAGTGAAAAAATCTGAGTATCGGACGGTAATGGCAATCCTCCTTCCATAGAATCCCTCCCTCCTCATCCTCTTGGAGACTTTCTCCGAAAGCTGAAGTAGAACTTTTCTAAGGATATTCGGGTCAGAGATATCTTCTTCGAGTGTGACACTGTGGCTGATTGATTTTGCATCTTCCTCCTCATCAAATGGAACCACCGGGCTATCATCCAATCCCAAACCCATCTCATGAAGCCTCTCGCCGATGACACCAAACCTTTTTGCCAAAACAGAAACCGGAAATTTCCCCAATTGACCGCAGGTAAAGATACCCATCGAATTTAAAGCCTCTGCGAGTTTTGGACCGATTCCATTGAGTTTTGATACGGGAAGATCCCTTAATATCTCTTCCATTTCCTCTTTTCGAATGACCACCAAACCATCAGGTTTTTTTAGGCGACTCCCCAACTTCGCAAGGAGTTTATTGGGAGCGATTCCAATGGAGCACGTCAATTGTTCACTCTCCCGGATTTGATCTTTGATCGATGTGGCGATGTGCAGAGGAGACTGGAAGAGGAGCAGGGATTGAGTGATATCGAGATAGGCCTCGTCAATGGAGGCGACTTCCACCAAGGGAGTATATTCTTTTAGGACAGAAAAAATTCGGGCCGCGGTTTCTGTATATTTCGAATGGTTTCCTTCAACAAGAATCAACTGGGGGCAACGCCTTTTTGCCTCCTGGGTTAACATCCCTGCCCGAATTCCATAAGGCCTTGCTTCATAGGTGGCTGAAGTGACCACGCTTCGAGAAAGAGAACCACAAACCGCTGCAGGTTTTCCCCGGAGAGAAGGATTATCCCTCTGCTCAACAGAAATGAAAAAAGCATCCATGTCGATGTGGAGAATAATCTTGTCGTCCATAAATATTAAGTCATTGAGTTATTGGGTTATTGAGACATTGGTTTTTCTAGATCTTTAGGTCAAAACACCTTAACACTTCAACGCTCAGACCCCCTAACCTATTTAAAGTTTTCTAAAAATTCCTATCACCTTTCCAACAATGGTAACCTTTTTCTCTCCCCGTTTGACGACAATGGGTTCCATCTTGGGATTGGCCGGTTCGAGCCGAATCAAATCCCTCTTTTTAAAGATCCTCTTGATCGTGGCCTCATCTTCGATTAAGGCCACGACGATCTCACCGTTCTCTGCATTGGGCTGAGGTTTCACCAGGGCAAAATCTCCATCTTGAATATGGGCATCGATCATGCTATCCCCCTGGACCCGAAGAAGGAAAACATCTCCAGAAGAAACAAAACTCCGATCAAGATTGATGTACCCCTCGATATTCTCAATGGCGAGAATGGGTTCCCCTGCTCGCACTCTTCCTACAATGGGAACCGAAAGTATATGGGTAAGGCTGAACTGTGGGTAGCTTAAAATTTCAATTGCCCTCGAACCTCCAGGAACTTTTCGGAGGTAACCCTTTCTCTCCAGGATATTTAAGGTTTTTTGTGGCCCTTTAGGCCCTCTCAACCCAAAATGAGAGGCAATCTCACGAAGAGTCGGCGGAAATCCCTTTTCTCGAAGAAAATCTTTTAAAAAATCAAAGACTCTCTGTTGAGTTGAAGTCAGTTCTTTTTTGTCTTCCATTTTATTTTCTTTTTTCCCCTTTTGAGCTTTGAACCTTGAACTTTGAGCCTCTTTATTAAGGTCTACATTTGTAGACTATTTATACCTCCAACCTTTTTCGATGTCAAGGGAAAATTTTTGACTGCAATAAGTTCAAATGGTAATGTTTAAAAAGGTGAAACAACCATGAAAGCTGACCAGAAACGGTGGAACGATAGATTCGGGAGGGAAGAATTCGCCTTTGGAAAAGAACCCAATCCTTTTCTCAAGAAACATATCCGTCTCCTTCCAAAAGGAAAGGCCCTCGATATTGCTTCGGGTGAAGGGAGAAACGCAGTTTTTCTGGCACAAAATGGATTTGAAGTGAATGCAGTGGATATCTCTGAGAGGGGTTTGAAGAAAGCCCAAAAATTAGCCCAAGGAAGAGGAGTCAAGATTAACACCTTTCTCGTTGACCTCGACCAATATCAGATTGAAAAAGAGCGATACGACCTCATCGCCAATTTCTACTTTCTTAAACGTCGTCTCATCCCAAGGATCAGAAAAGGGCTGAAAAAAGGAGGAAAGGTAATCTTCGAAACATACCTCCTTGAACATCGAAAGCTCGGGACAGGAGGGCCCAAGCAAGCCAAATATTTTTTAAAACCCAACGAACTTCTCAGGCTCTTTAAAAACTTCCGGATTCTATTCTATCGCGAAGGGATCTTCAGGGAGGGTGGAAGAAAAAAGGCAGTGGCAAGCCTTATCGCCGAAAAAAATTAAAAAAGGGTTCAAGGATTCGAGGGTCCATGGGTTCAAATATTTATTTTTTAATATCTTCACTTGAACCCTCGACCACTTGACCCCTTGAATCCTGTTTATTGGAATAAAAGTTCTCCTTGGTGCGGTTGAAATAACCAAATTGGAGAAAAGGGAATTTCTTCTTTAGAGTATCAATCATCTTAGAGATACCTATTCCCTCGCCTATTCCCATGGTCTTGAGATAGAGGTCTGGATCGATGTTGAGATTTCGCATCTGGATAAGATCGAGGTTCGTTTCCCTGATCAGTTCTATCAACCCTTCCACTTCTTCTTCCCTGTCTGTGAACCCTGGGAAGACGAGGAGATTGATCGAAGTGTAGATCCCTTTTTCTTTGGCTTTGACCAGGGAACCTACGACTTTTCCAAAGGTATATCCCTTCGGTTTATGGTAACGGTTGTAATATTCCCGATGAGGACTGTTCAACGTCACACGAACGCTATCAAGCCCGGCATCACAAAGCTTTGCTACCCGGTCTGGAAAGCTGCCATTGGTGTTGAGATTAATCGTCCCACGATCTATCCTCTCTCGAAGTTCACGGATCGATCTCTCCAGAAGTCGCCACTGCATTAACGGCTCCCCTTCGCAACCCTGACCGAAACTGACAATCGCATCCTCTGCCTCTTCCAAATGGGGCAAAGCGACCTCCAGGACTTCATCCACCGTGGGCACAAACCGGATCCTTTCCATCGAAGCCGGACAGCATTCAGATGGCTGAAGTGAAATACATCCTATGCATTCTGCGTTGCATGAAGGGGAAGTAGGTAATGGGCATTCCCATCTTCGAAAAAAGATATTTTTTGCTGCAAAGCAGTGATATTCCAAAGCACATCGAGAAAGTTGTTGAAGGAGGCGATTCTCAGGGGATTTACTACGAAAGGTATGAACTTTTCTTTTTAAAAGGCGATCGTTCTCAAAATATTTTGGATTCCAATGAAGGTTGGGGTCAATGAATAATCCTGTCGCCCAAAATTTCCCATCTTTCCAACCCACGGCGCTGTAAGCCCAGAGTGGAAGGGTGGGCGCTCTTGGCTCCAGATGTGTGGCAGGAAGAAGTGTACGGATATATCCTGGCGGGAGGAAAGCGGCCATAGCTATATACTCTACCTCCTTATTCCTTAATTCCACTTTTCTCGAAGAGACGAAAGATCTTTTTTCTTCATCCCATCCGATTGGAATCCTTCCGGGTAATGTAAAGAGTTGACTCCCTTTAGGCAGAGGCACTAATTCTGAGGGATGGGGGAGGAGGAACCGAGTTCCAGATCGACCTGATAGCTTCAGAGAGGGATGATCGAAGATATTCCCATCAGGGTCTGATAAGACAAGTCTGGGGTATTCAAAACGGGTCATGATAGGCTTACAGCAAATGAAGAATGAAAATTCAACGGTTTACGGACACGAATCATGCCTGCCTGTCGGCGGACAGATTAGGCAGGGACACGAGTCACGTTATTTCCTATCAGGATCACGTTGGATACTTTCTTTCTCCTTTAGACTTTTTCAAGGAGTGCTTAACATTTTTCCTTTTCAAAGCTGCCTTCAAGCGATTGGTTTTTTTTCGTCTCTTCATAATCCCCTCCGTTACTAAGTCATTAAGTTATTCAGTCATTGGGTCATTGAGTCGTTGGGTCATTACATTTAATGGTCTGACGCAAAGACGCCAAAACACTAAGGCTCAAGGACGAACTTTTATTTCACCAGCCAGATTCCTGAGACAATCAATGCTGTACCAATGACTCTGTGAAGGGTTACCCCTTCTTTAAGAACCAAAACACTCAGAAGGGCGGTCACCAAAGGGTAACAGGCTGCAATGGGAACGATCTTAGAGGTTGCCTCCATTTTCAAGGCACTGTAATAAGTCCACATCCCGAGAAGACCTGCCATCATGCCGCTTGCGCCAAAGAGAAAAATACTCTTCCCATCCAATTCGATCAATGCCCTGCCTTTGCCTAATAGAAAGGTGAGCAAAAAAAGGCCTACCGTGACAATGGCGCTTCGAATGGTGACGCCAATCAGAGGGTCTGCTTTTGTCAAACCTATTTTTTCAAGAATGGGGGTCGATCCCCATAACAAAGTCGTGACGATCAATAAAAGGATAACCACCTCTTTACCTCCCCGATAAAGACCGATTTCGAACTGCCTTGAGATTCTCCACGATGGAGTAAGGAAGCTTCATTTCTCCTCTCCCTACCCCGATGTCCAATCCGGTTTTTTCGATTCCATGATAATCCGTCCCCCCTGTCGACAGGAGGCCGTATCTGTCGGCAAGAGTTTTATATTGTGCCACTTCCGCTGCAGAATGTTCAGGATAATAGACCTCAATCCCTTTAAGCCCCTCCTCGACGAGTTGGAGGATAAGTTTCTCCAATTCTGAGTATCCATTCATTCCGAGGGTATTGGGATGAGCAAGCACTGCCACCCCTTTGGCTTCGTTGATAAAATGTAGAGCCTCTTTCGATTTAAATCTGAATTTGTCCACATAGGCTGAGGCTCCCTTTTTCAGAAACCGGTCGAAAGCCTCCTGAAAACTTCTGACATACTTCTTTTCTAAAAGCACATTAGCAAAATGGGGTCGCCCAACCTGCCCTCCCCCAGAGGCTTTCAGTACCTCTTCATAAGTTATCTCAATGCCTAACTGGTTTAGTTTCGCAACCATCTTCGGATTTCTTTCTGCCCTTGCCCTTTGAAGATATTCCAACCTCTCATTGAGGAAGGGATGATGGATATCGAGAAAAAAGCCCAGGATATGCATGGAGCCAGGTGAATGCTCGGCGCTAATTTCAATTCCCGGGATCACTTCAAAACCAACTCTCTCCCCTTCTGACAACCCCTCCTCACACCCTTCGATGGTATCATGATCAGTGATTGCAATCGCTTGAAGTCCTTTCGCCTTTGCATATCTCACGATCTCAGATGGGCTTAGCACTCCGTCAGAAGCGGTTGTATGAAGATGGAGATCCACATATCCCATAGACATTCTTTCAACCCCTTTTAGAAAGGGGAATGGAGATTAATACCTGCCTGCGGCAGGCAGGATTTAGACTTTAATTTTATAAAAGATGGACTACCCAAAGTCAACCCTTCGACTCCTCGGCTGAAGCCTTGGGCGCCGTCGAATGGGTCAAATTAAATACCTTTCTTCCTGCTTCCTGTCACCAGCATTTGAAGGGTTTATTTTTATTTTCTCATATTTCGAAGTGAATGCTTCAACCCTGGAGAATTTACTAATCTTTCATATAAAAATATGGAATTAATCCTATATGAATTCTGTAATATTAACTGTTTAATTTGTAACCTGTTGATAATAATATAAAATTTACGTAAAAATAATGCTTGACAAAACTTGCTCACTTGAATATATTAGTATTAGATGATGAAAAAATTACCTTATACGGGAGTTGATTATAGAGAGAACCATTCGACCGGTTAGGGTTTTTTGGTAAAAGTAAAATTGAATAAATCCACCCTTTCCATAGACTAAGAATGGAGAGGGTTTTTTGTTCTAGAAAGAAAGGGGTAAAATACCTGTGAAAAATAATAAGACAGCAAATAAAAATGGAGAGGATTTAGCCCTCGAGACCGTTCAATCCTCGTCCCTTTTTGCTGAAACCCCGACCTCTATTCCACCTATCCAATCCGCACCCTACATAGAGGGTGAATCAGAAGAAACGATAGAGGATCTTGATCTCCAGGCGGAGGAAGCAGAACTAGCGGCCGAGGAAGAGGAAGAAATTTCAGCCGAGGCAGTTCCTCAGGAAGAAATCATTTTTCAGCCTCAGGATATCACATGGGAATATTTAAAAGGCCTTGAAAAAATATCCCTTCTTACGCCAGAAAAAGAGGTCGAATTGGCAAAAAGGATTAAGGAAGGCGAGCGTCAAGTTAAGATCCTCGAAACAAAGATCAATCGTCTGAAAACCCAATTATATACCCATCCGAGTCCAAAAAATGGGGGTAAACATACCCATACCAATACCCGGCAAGGATATAAATTAAAGGGCAAGAATGGGAAGAATGGGAAAAAACCAAAACCCACTCCTTCAGAAATGAGGGAGAAAAATCTTCTTTATAAGAAGGCGTTGAACCAATATCAACATGCCCTCCTCGATCTCCAAAAGGCAAAGAATGAATTGACCCAGGCCAATCTGCGGTTGGTGGTCAGTATCGCAAAACGATATGCCAATCGGGGGCTCTCTTTCTTGGATTTGATCCAGGAGGGAAATCTGGGCCTCATTCAGGCTATGGTCAAGTTCGATTATACCAAAGGCTTTAAATTCAGTACCTACGCTTCCTGGTGGATCAGGGCAGCCATTTTAAGAGCCTTTGCAGAGAAGTCGAGGACCATTCGCATTCCCAACTATCTTTTTGAGATCAAAGGAAAGTTGATGAAATCCTTTAAGGATCAAGTAAAGAAGTTAGGTCGAGAGCCTACCTCCCAAGAATTATCAAAGGATAGTGGAATCCCATTACACGATGTGGAGAAGATTCTCAATCTCATTGAGGAGCCGATCTCTCTGGATATGTCTATTGGGGAAGAGGATAGTACTCTTGAAGACCTGATTCCTGATGACAAGAGCCTCTCACCCAGTGATTCTTTACTGGAAAAAGATTTAACCCATCAAATCCAGAAGCTCTTATCTGGCCTTTCTCCGAGAGAAGAAAAGATTCTCCGACTCCGCTTTGGCATTGGAGAAGACGGGGAATGTACTCTTGAAGAAATCGGTAGGCAGTTCGGTCTCAGCCGAGAGAGAATTCGGCAAATCGAAGCGAAAGCCCTTGATCGACTGAGAGATCCCAAACGCTATAAAGAAATCAAAGAATATTTTGAGTGATTTTCTAAAAAGAAAATAAGAAAGGGGCATCCATGATTCTATGTGGATTGCCCCTTTTTTTATTCTTGTTGGAGAGACTTAATCTTCCATCTGGATGGCCTCTACCGGACAATTTTCAGCAGCCTCCTTACAGGACTCCAGTACATCCTCAGGAACCTCATCTACTTTGACATGAGCCTTATCATCGTTCATTTCAAAGACCTCTGGGCAATCCTCTGCGCAAAGCCCGCATCCGATACAGGTTTCCTCGTCCACTGTCACTTTCATTGACCATTCTCCTTCCGATTTACTTTAATTTATTTTTCATAATCATTTTCTTTAAATCAAGTCGACCTTCTAAATTTGTAATAGAGGTATCCGAAAGCCACCCCCATCCCGATCAACATTAAAATGGAGACGATCGTCTCCACTGAATCTAAGCGGGTGGCTGCTTTTTCGTAAGTGGCCCCGATCCACCATCCAAAAAAACCCAGAAAAAAACATCGGAAGATCGAACCCAAAAAGGTATAAATCGTGAAGGGTTTGATAGGTATGCGCAGCAAACCAGCAAAGACAGAAACCAAAGAGATAGGGAAGACGGGAATGGCCCGGGAGAGAAAGATACTCAAGGCTTCTTTCCTCCCCTGAAATCGTTTCTCCAATCTTTCTATCTGATCCCAGTCCACATCCAAAAAACGTTGGAGCCGCACGACCAGGGCTTTTCCTCCATAAAAACTGATCATATAGCCAATATAGGAACCCAGTGTTGAGGCGATGGAACCGGGAAGAACGATGACCCAGAGAATCTGAAGGAAGGCATTTGGAATGGAAATTCCGGGAGGGATGAGGATGGCCCCTGCCCCCATGATGATCAGTGGAGACGGGATGGGGACAATAATCTGCTCAATCATCACGCCGATGAAGACCGAGAGCTGGCCATGGGTCCTCATCGACTCCATAATCCACTGGGTAATTTCTAAAATCAAAGGAACCTCTCTAAAATAGAATTTCCAATTTTCATACTTCATAACCTCAGTTAAAAATTCCGTCAAGTCATTTCTTCATCTGAAAAAAGCAAATTCCGCCACCTGGCAGCACCAGAGGGAAGTTTTGATTGGGTCGATTTAACGGTTAAGGCCACATGAAGGGGGGTTATCCATTAGCACATTTTTTTCAACCATCCCCTGGAAATATTATATTGCAAGAACTGACTCCACATAATTTTTAGTGGGCTAAATTCTTGACTCCCATATAACTGAAGGTATATCCTTTGGAATGGATAAAGGTTTCCAGAGAGAATTAATTCCCACCAGAACGGAGGATGGTCTATGAAGTTATTGTTAAGAAGGTTCATCATTTTTTCCCTTGCCTCCTTCGCCTTTGGGTTAGTCATACCGATGACCTCGGCTCAAGACTTCTACAACATCGTCATCGAGGGAGGAAGGATTGTGGATGGAACAGGAAATCCGTGGTACTACGGCGATGTGGGAATCCAAAATGGTCGGATCACTAAGATCGGAGATCTCAAAGAGGCAGGGACAGGGAAACGGCTCAATGTCGCTAACCGCGTGGTTGCCCCAGGCTTTGTGGACATTCACAACCACACAGACACAGACATTGAGAAGTTTCCTCTCGCTCAAAACTACATGCAGCAAGGAGTAACCACTATCGTGGGCGGGAACTGTGGGGATTCCATTTATCCGGTTGGTGAGAAACTGGCAGCATTAGAGCGCCTTGGCCTAGGAATCAATTTCACCTTGCTGGTGGGACAAGCAACCATCCGAAAGCAGGTCATCGGAATGGCAGACAGGGCTCCAACAGCGGATGAATTGAAGAAGATGAAGAGGCTTGTGGCCAAGGCAATGGAGGAGGGAGCGGTTGGCATTTCAACCGGCCTTTATTACGCTCCTGGCTCGTACAGCAAAACAGATGAGGTGATCGAACTCGCCAAGGTAGCGGCCCAATATGGCGGCATTTATGCAAGTCACATCCGTGATGAGTCCGATTACAGCATCGGGTTAGTGGCCGCTGTAAAAGAAGCCATCGAAATCGGTGAGAAGGCGAATATTCCTGTAGAGATCGCCCACTTAAAAGCCCTGGGAAAACCGGTTTGGGGGAAGTCCGTGGAGATCTTGAATCTGGTGAAACAAGCGAGAGCGAGAGGCGTCGATGTGACCTTCGATCAATATCCCTATGTGGCTTCAGAGACAAGTCTTATGGGGTCCATCGTGCCTCGCTGGGCTGTAGCCGGAGGTGAGGCGAAGATGAAAGAGCGCTTTCTCGATCCTCCAACCAAAGAGAAAATCAAAAAGGAAATGCTGGTGTCGATCGATAAACGCGGCGGTCCGGAGAAACTATTCATCGCCACCTTTCGACCTGACACAAACTTAGAAGGAAAAAATCTGGCAGAGATCGGCAAGATCAAAGGAAAGGAACCGGTCGATGTAGCCATCGATATCCTCCTTGCAGGGGAAGCCGATATAGTCTCTTTTAATATGCTGGAAGAAGATCTCATCCGCATCATGCGTTCATCTTTCGGCCTCGTGGCCTCCGATGGAAGTCTCGTGGAGTTTGGGAAAGGCGTCCCCCATCCAAGGTATTACGGCACCTTCCCAAGGGTTCTTGGTAAATATGTGCGAGAGGAGGGCGTGCTGTCCCTAGAGGAAGCGGTTCGGAAGATGTCTTCAACCCCAGCCAATCGTGTAGGCCTCCGGGACCGCGGTCTGATCAGGGAAGGGATGATTGCGGATATAACCGTGTTCAATCCAGCCACAGTCATGGACCAAGCAACCTTTGAAAAACCACACCAATACCCGATAGGCATCGATTACGTCATTGTGAATGGACAACTTGCGTTGTCAAAAGGTGAATGGACAGGGGTCCGGGCTGGCAAAGTACTCTATCGGCAGAAGCCCTTCTCCTCTTCTAAGAAACAATAGATAAAAGAGAACCGTTTTTCCATCCTTTTTGGGAGAATTCCGTCAAGTCATTTCTTTACTTTTTTTGAGACATCTAAAAGAGGGCTCCCCTTTCTGAACTTTTCCTTTTCTACCTGTTAAAAGGATGTTTTATGAATACATCTTCAAAATATCGGCTGGCTTTGAAAATTGTGCTCATGGTTGGGTTAATAATAAATCTCCTGCGAACTTCCAACCACCTAAACGACCGTCACTAATTCTTGCAATGATTTCTTCACACGCTTTTTCGTAATCATCAAAAAGATCCTCCAAAACTAAGACAAGCCTGTTAATACCCCGAATCTCCTTTACTTCGAGATGATTCACATTAAATTTTGTTTTTTCGGTTCTTCGAATGAGTTCTAATGGTGACTCTGGTAAAATAACATGTAACAGACCGCAACGTAGATTCTCATATAAGTCAAAGGGCCTTCCACTCCCTTGATTGAATTTACGATAGGATGTTGGAAAAAGATCATAAATAGCTCTTCTAAACCGCGGAGCGCTTAAGCCCTTCGCTGAAAAAGGTTCTGAATCAAGGCAAGTTCCTAAAAATTCTATTCCCTGACAGATGAGGTTAAATGAAATGTAATGATGGCCCTCGTCTTGTTGAATTTCCTTGAATTCATCTATCAAAATTTTTTGAATAAAATCCAAAATTTTCATCAAATGGGCCCCTATAATCCTAAATGTGAACCGTTCTCCCTGAGGGACTCTTTGTAAAGCGTTGAGGTTTATGATATCCGATGCCTATAGCTCAGGCAAAAGCCATCGTCCATCGTCACGCTCAGGGTAACGGTGTCAAAGTCGGGATGCTTCGGGATCATATCGAGGTAATCCTTCATGGAGTTGGCCTGCCGGATGGCATTGTGAACCAAAAGAATTCCGCCCGGAACAAGCTTCTTCGGGAAGAGTTTTTTGAAGTAGTCCATCTGCCCCTCTTTGTCGGCATCCATGAATACGAAATCAAAAGGCCCCTCGAGCTTTGCTACCTCCACATGCGCATCGCCCTTGATGCAGGTTACACGCTGTGATAAACCTGCCTCGCTCACGTGCCTGCGTGCCAGATCGTATCGCTCTCTGTCGATTTCGATCGTGGTCAATCGGCCGCCGGTTTCCTCCAGCCCAAGCCCCATCCAGATCGCCGAAAACCCGTGCGAGGTGCCCAGTTCGAGGACATTCCTCGCACGGGTTGCTTTCACCAAGAGATGAAGAAACTCCCCGTCCTTGCGGGGCACGCTCCAAAACTGGTAACCCTTGGCGTCCATCTCATCCAGCAACCGCTTAAGCTGAGCCGGGTCGCGTTCGACCGGCGGCGGGCCTCCTTCTGCAGCGCCGGCAATGGCCGATGGGACATGTGTGGCCACTGCGAGGAGACTCAAAACCCCTCCGGTGGTTTTAAAAAACTCTCGACGACTGAATTGTTGCCTGGTTTTCATACGTTTTCCTCCTGTTTGATCAAAGGGTATTCTACTCGATTGCGAAACGATGCTCAACTCCCAAATCTGTGAATCTGAGGGATGTTGCATACATTTTTAGGTGAGAGTGGGGACAAATCTTTATTCTTGAATTATTATGATGGGGTTGTTTTGAGTGAATCGGGGAGAGCCTGTCGGATGCGGACGCCTAACGCTCATGCAGAAGCCTCGGTCGGGGCTATTTCCCTACGCAAATCCTACAGTTCATTTCTGGTGAAGCGATAATTACCTCTCTTTAGCCACGACAAAATCTATTGCCATAAATTGAAGAAAAGGTTATCTTTAGTTTCCTATTGCACTTTCTGCAGAGAGAAAAGTCTTAGGTTCAAACCTCCGAAAGGGGTTTTGCATGTATCACGTTGGAATTATCGGAACGGGGTCTTATGTTCCAGAAAGGGTCCTTACAAACCATGATCTGGAAAAGATGGTGGAGACCAGTGACAAATGGATTTTTGAAAGGACGGGCATCCGTGAGCGAAGGATTGCAGCGGAAGAAGAAACCAACGTTACCATGGGCCGACTTGCCCTTGGAAGGGCCATAGAAAACGCACGCATCGACCCCAAAGAAATTGAGATGCTCGTGGTGGGTACCAATACCAATGAACCGATGTGGCCCTCTGCGGCGGGCCACATCGCACATCTCCTCAATCTCCATAAAAACATACCTTTCTTCGATGTGCAAGCGGGGTGTACCGGTTTCAATTATTCTCTGGCCGTCGCAGAGCAATTTGTAAAATCAGGGCAATATAAAACAGTCGCTGTGGTCGGATCGGACAAGCTTTCGGCCATCACCAATTATAAGGATAGAAACACGTGCGTCCTCTTTGGAGACGGAGCAGGAGCCGTGGTATTACAGCGGAGGGCTAAAGAAGGCATCATCCGATCCCATCTCGGTGGTGAATACAAATCGCGTGATACCCTTGTGCTTCGCAAGAATAGAGACAATGGCTATCGATTCATGTGGATGAATGGTAAAAAGGTCTACGCTTTCGCCAAAGGCGCTATGGCGGAAAGCTGCCTGCGGGTTCTTGACCCTGATGGGACGGCCAGCAAAAAAGAACTCCGTGCATTGTTCAATCAGGTTGACAGAATCATTCCCCATCAGGCCAATGCAAGGATCATCAAAAGCGCTGCAGAGGATTTCGAATCCAGACTCGAACTTCCCAATGGGGCAGTCAAAAATAAGATGATCGTTACAATTGAAAAGTATGGGAACAACTCCACTGCCTCCATTCCTCTCGCTCTTGACGAGTCCATTCGAGAAGGGAGGCTCCAGACCGGGGATCTTGTAATTCTTGTTGGTTTCGGGGCTGGCCTCACTTATGGTGCCAATCTGGTGAGGTTATAGCGTTGCGATCACTTCCATGATGGGGATAGATTGGGCGTATTGATAAAATCTAACATGATGGGTTTTACCCGCTCAAACAGGTCTTTATAGTGCAAAGGATGAAGATTTGATAATTATTCTATGTTCGGAATGCTGGTCTCCGCAGCCATCTCCTCTTTCCTCTCCTTGAAATTTTAAAGAGAGAGTTTTGGGAGAACATGAAATCAGGGCAAAAAAAACAATAATTAAACCTGCCCCCAAGTTTTTTCTGAGCTAAAAAGCAAAGGGGTTAGCCGGGTTCCTTTAAACGTTCAATTTCCTTTCTGATTTCTTCAATACATCTCAATAATTGCACACAGCCTTTGCCATATTGACAGACGCTGGGATTTCATCCCATGTTCTGCCTTCAAGCTTCCGGCCAGTCTTCTTCCTGTTTGGACCACCCCATTGTTTAAAGAAGAATGGCACTTTCGTCCTCTGACATTGGTTACGGATATCAACAGCCCAAGAGGCATCCATCGGTCTCGCCTGATGCCCGGATTCTCCCCCTACGATGACCCAGTCTATCCCTCTGAGATTGAGATCGTGGATAGGTCCGAGAAGCGGTTCAAAAGATATAAATTTAATTTTTGCTCCAGTTTTGCGCAGATGGTCGATTCTGAAAGTATGCTCTTGATTTTCAACACTGACTCCCATCCAAATGTTGAAATTCCAGGAGAGTTTAGGATTGATTTCAAGAAGCCGTTCTGATCTTTTCGTCAGGATCTGGAAACGATGCCAATGGGCCTGTTCCATAATATGAAAGACCCTCTGAATAAATTTAGCTGGAACCTCCTCATGGAAAAGATCACTCATCGAGTTCACAAAGATAGTTTGCGGTTTCTTCCACGCCAGTGGCAGTTCTAGGACTTTTTCGTGTAATGCAAGCCTAAATCCATTTGTATAGTTGGGTTGACCCATCGCCTGAAGCCGTTTGGCCATCCGTTCAGCATAGCAATGCTTACATCCGAGACTGATCTTGCTGCAACCAGTGACGGGATTCCATGTAGATTCAGTCCATTCAATTTTCGAAACCAAACCCATATTCGTAGTCCTATTTGTCGGCGCGAATTCGTGCACCGCTTACAACAGTGTTCTTCCTTTGCCCAGGCTGCCGTTTGATTGACACTTTGCCGTCGTGCTCTAATTCGACCAATGCTTCCTTTATGGTCTTGGCCACACCAATAGTGTTAGCATACGCCCAATCCTCTATCTCATCGTAATCTACCTCACCCTTCGCGTTCCGACATAGCTCTTCGATTCGGTCACGTAGCGCAACCTTGTCTGGGTTCTCAAAGAGACTCATCTGCTCGGAAACCAACCCAATAGCTTCGAACCGATAGGGTGCATCACTGACTTTTGCCATATTGTTCTTCATGGTCTTGAGTGCCAAAATGTCCTTCGAAGCGTGAATGAGATAGTACCGGGGGCGCGTTCCCTGGCTAGGCGTGTTAACCCTGAAGGGCATCACATACTGAGCACCGGCTTTCAAAAGGCAGGAGGAGTAAAGGTTGACAAAGAATGCGTACTTCTGTTCTGGCGTAGTACATTCAGCAACTTTTTTAAAGTCATCGGTTCCGAACAGGGCCATCATACCCTCTTCGGATCGTTCCTGTTCCCAAAACCTTACAATATCGTAGACCATAAAATTGACGAAAAGCTCAGTGCGTGGATAGGCCAATAAACGTTCCAAAGTCTTCATAGGGTACCCGCTGTACCCGAATGGGTCAATGAAAAAGAACAATGGTTGGTGTTGCAGGTCGGTCTGGTCAAATAAGTCAAGCACTTCATTGACTTTGTCAACGAACTCAGCATTGTGTACCTGCCAATCCTGGTTGTATCTATTGAGTTTGTCTATCTTCTTTTTCAACATCTCCGTGCACTGGGCATTTCTGTCGACGCAGTGCATTATGACCGACCGCTTCGGGTCTTCGTCGAGATACTTGTTCGCAACTTCTGCAACCAACAATGGAGACCCACAGCATTCTTCCGTCTTAGACTCGTCGTTGTAGTATATCCCCGGACCGCAAAAACCGTCAAAGTAAACTACCTTCTGCTCCCTGCCCTGCTTGGTTTGGACTGCGAAGAATATTGCCATCCAAGGGTCAATGTACTTTGTTAGCAAGGCGTGTTTGATGCGAGTATGTTCATCAATTATCCAAGGTATCTCAACGACAGTCATGATATGGACCTACCTATGGGTGAATACTTGTTCGAGAGAGGTTTCAAATGTACATCTTGATGCACAAAATATCATATAGAGGGAATATGTCAATTGGTTTTACGGATATTGAGATTGCCACGTCGCTTGTGCTCCTCGCAATGACAATGCAATAATTCCCTCTTTAGTAAAAGAAGGGAAATCTTTTCACTCGAACCCTTGAATCCCTGCCTGCGGCAGGCGGGCTAGGCTCCTCGAACCCTTTTAATTCTTTTCTTAAGCGCTTCATATCATAACCGAAATGGATCAATATCTCTTCGGTCGCCTTCACGAGCATCTCCAGATATTTTTTGACATCGTAGGTGTCGTCCGGCCCCACTAACGGAAAAGGTTTTACTCGCTCCGCCTTATCCTTGGATTCAGCATCCTTGATCACATATCTGACCTTCTCTCCGGGATGGATCTCGATTCCAACATCTTCCAACTGCTGGGCGGCAAGAGCCGTGAGGCTATCCACTTTATAAGCATTGGGCTCCTGAGAAATTCTCTTCCCGATAGCCAAGTCCTCTTGTTTCGTCTGACCGTCCTTCAACTTCAGGCCATATTCAAGGAGAAGGTCTAAAATCTCAGGGATCTTCGATTGAAAATCCTCCATATTTTTTGTCTCTGATAAAACCTCGATCATCCGAACCTGAGCCTCTTGAATCAAAGGAGGCATATCGCCTCGCCGAAATGATAATCCCCTCGCTTTGATCTTTCCATTTTGAAAGAGTCCGAAATAACGGTTGGCCACCGGACTTTCTGGATTTCCTTTTGAAGGGAGAAAGGCCATCCATCGATAAATTCCCTCCAGGCTCATCGTAATTCCTGTAGCCTCGCTGATCTTCTGGCAGAGCTCAAGAATCTCTTCCTCTCTGAACCCTTTCTTACGAATCCAGAGGGAATCGGTAATGGCATGGAGAAGTTCGAACCCCTCCTCCTCACAGATCTCTTTAGCTTGTAGGAGGCTCTCCCTTCCAAAGGCAGTGACTGCCTCATGGGCTTCAATTCTTCCAAAACGAGCATTTCGATAACCTAAATATCCGAAAGATGTAACAAGCATCCATTTGAGCGCCGTCTGCTTCCGGTTGTAGATTTCCCTTTTTTCTGGATCTCCCTCTTTGGCCATTTTCTTGAGCCAAGTTCTTCTCGTTAAGATAGGGTGAAGGGTTTTAGGTACGATTCCCTTTCGTTTCTCACAGATCGTATAACCAGCCTCTGGAACTCTATGGTTCTCACAACATCCACAGAGTACGGTCTCCGGAGAGATATTGTGGATCGCCATCATGGTGGGATACATCGAGGCGAAGTCAATCTCTGCCACATCTTCGAAGATCCCCAACTTAGGTTGAAAGACAAGACCTCCCTTGTCTGCAACGAGCAGATCCCACGCCGTCTTGAATCGTTCCGGTTCCCCCTTTCTCCAGGGGATGAGAATATTATCCTGAAAGGCTTGGTCGAGTTGCATCGAGGTGATCGCTGTCCCTGGAGAAGTCCGAGCCATCCGTTGAACTGGAATTTTAGCCAATCGCGCCAGCTCAACCACTCCTTCCATTCCCGACTCTCCGTAGATGAAGGAGTTTCTACGATCGATGTGCCATCTTCCAAGAAAGAGATGGGCAGGAGCTCGATAATAGGTTCTGCCATAAGAGAAATAAGAACGACCCTTGGGATGGATTTGCCTCTTCAGGGGATAAGGCTCCCGATCCCAGGAGATGGAAGTCTTCCATTTCTTCTCTTCAGAAAAGAGAAGAGGTAAAAGAGAGGCATCCCCATCATCGCTCAAGATCACATCAGGATCGAAATGTTTGAGAAACCTCTCGATTTCCCCAACATCAATCGTCTCCATCTCCACCCGATACCCTTCGCATTCCAATACCAGAGATCTCCATCCCCGCCCTGAACCGTTCTGGTTCAGGGCACGCAATTCCATTACCCGAAGGTCAGGCACGTCTTCATCGTCTATCCACACAGACTCGGATGGATCAGGATGAATTTCAAAGATCCGATTTCCTTCAACCTCAGCAATACATCGGCCTGTTGGAAAGATTCTTTTCTCATAAAGATAGGTCTGTGGCAAAGGGATGTCACAATTGTAGAAGGTAATCCTCTCCTCCCATTGAGGAAGAATTCTGGGAAGTTGAGCATAATACTCCGAATCTACAATCTCAATCTCCATCACTTCGACTTCATCACCACTCCAGAGTTCCTCCTTTCTGGTCCACTGGTATCCTGCTGCCCGCCGCCCTGCGCTGAGAGAGTGGAAGAGATCGAAGAGATTGGTTTTCTTTCCCTGCGCATAGAATCGAGGTCGGAAAGGATCTTCGAATCGTCGAAGTCTTCCATCCTCGCTCTTGATCCATAGGATCATTGAAGACTCCAGGGGATAAAGATCGAAGAGCCGTCCTCTGATCTCCATGAGTTTACCCAACTGTCGCGGAAAAAGTTTCAGAAAATAGACAGGTGTGCTGAGGAAGCTTTACAGATGAAATGTTAAGATTCACCTTCCCCCTTCTGCCCCTCTAGAATTTTTATTTGCGATCTCAATTCCACCAAGGCTTTCTCGTGCTCGAGAAGAACAGAGATCAGGATCGTCTCAAAAGGCCAGGGTCTCGAAGCATAGACTCCAGCTTGCACATGAAGCCTCGCTTCTTCAAAGAGCCGATCGAGAAACTGCTGATCTTCTTTTCTCAGGCCTCTCCGAAACTTCCTCCATTCCTGGACTTCCTGTTCCAGAACCCTACTAAAAGGAAGAACCGTCCGCCCCATAAATAAACCCTCGCAAAGAGCATAGCGCAGGGCGCATAGCGTAATTTTTTATCGCTTTCAGCATTCAGCTTTGAGCTTTCAGCTTATTATTCTGCCATCTGCAATCTTTTTTTCTAAGACGACTCGTGGTTCTTGATCTTCCAGAGATATCCTCCAGACCAGATTAGAAAACTGGAAGAGCCTTTTTAAGAGATAGGCCCGCTTTGAATCAGAGAACCCATTCGGTTGGAATAGGAGAAAAGGAACGCCTCCCAAAGCCATCTCTTCAATCTTTTTCAGAGATCTTTCAAAGAGAGGCCGAACCTCTCTTTCCGATACATCTTCGTCCATAAACGGGGTGGCCGGTCCCAAAAGAATGACCCATCGGTCTTCCGGTGGGGCGGTCGCTCCCTCCTGCCTGAGCAAGGAGTTTAATCTCTCACCGACCATGATAGCCATCTGATAGCAAGTAAAGGCTCTTGCGATTCGAATTCTTTTGAGAAGTCTCTCTGGAGAAATCAATGCCTTTCTTGCGAAGAATGAGACCATGTAAGGGTCGAAACGATTGGCCCCGTCCAATACGACGACCTCTATTCCTTTACCTGCCAGCCATCCCGCTACATAGGATGAAATTTCTCCTGCCCTCTCACCCCAAAAAAGAACTTTTCTTGGAAAGAGGGGTTGAGCAGGTTGACCGATCCGTATCAATTGCAACAAGATCTCATCGAACGAATTTCTTATGGGCAAATGCATCCCTTCTACCGTGAATGCGTAAAGCGTGAAGCGTATAGAGATATGAAATAAAAACGCTATGCCCTATGCTCCATGCTCCATGCGCTATGTCTCTTAAATGCGTTAGCACTTCCTAAACACCCCGATGACTTTACCAAGGATTTGAACTTCTCCAGATCCCTCCTCAATCTGAATCGTTTCCCAGCGCTCATTGTCCGGCTTCAATTCGATTTTCCTCCCCTTTTTGAAAAAACGCTTCACGGTTGCCTCTTCTCCCACCAGGGTCACCACCACATCCCCATTTTCTGCTGAAGGTTGGGACCGAACGACGACATAGTCATCAGGAAGAATATAAGGAGACATACTGTCGCCCTTCACCTTCAGAAGGAAGACCTCTTCCCCTTTCACCCATTCCGTAGGAAGCGGAATCGTCCCTTCCACATGTTCTACAGCTAAGGTGGGCTTCCCTGCAGCCACCCTGCCTAAGACTGGAATCTCCCGGATCAATGGCCTCCCCTCTTTCTTTAGATGTTCCCCATATGGTCCAGCCTGCTGAAAGACAAGAATTTCGAGGCCCCTGGACATCGAACCCCTTCGCTTCAAATAACCTTTTCTCTCCAATGCCTTGAGATGGTCGAAGGCTGCCCTGGGATAGATTTTGAACTGCTCGCCAATCTCCCTTACAGAAGGGGGATAACCTCTCCCTTTGATAAATGTTCTGATGAAGTTGAATATCTCTCTCTGCCGGGATGTCAGTTCCATAGTCACCCTCTTATTTTGAAGTACGAATTTCGGAATATCAGGTTATCAGGAGGTGGCTATCAGGACATCAGGGTATCAGGTTTTTTCTGGTATCCTGGTATCCTGATGCCCTGCATCCTGAGTCCACAATTTCGCAATTCCTCAATTTCTGAATTTCTCAAGTTGAGATATACTATACATTTGTTTAGTTGTCAAGAGAATTTTAACCGAGGTTCTGTGCCAAAATGTTAAATACAAAAACTCCTTAAATCTGTTGACACATTCGCCTGAATCTGGTAGGTTCAAATCGAAACTACCACACTCCTTTAGATACCTTTAACCCAAGTTCCTACAAGCAGAAAGGGGGATTTTCGGAAACTGTTTTTATACATCATGTAGCAAATGGTTCACAAACCCGGAAGTGAATGGCCTAACTGGCTTATTTTAAAACGAGCTTAAACTCGGGGAGTGTTCCACAATGTCTCGTCTATCCAAGGCCATCATCTTAGGCTTCCTGACAGGAATGGTGGGACTAGCTGTAGGTCATGCCCCTTTCGGACTTGATCTCGAGGAAAACATAGGCCTCGATTTGTTATTCACCCTGAGAGGTGCGAGGCAACCCCCGCCAGATGTCCTTGTCGTCAGCATAGACCAGAAATCTGCTGAAAAACTCAACATTTCTAAAGACTCAAGAAAATGGCCTCGCTCTCTCCATGCACGCCTCATTGAACATTTAGTTAAAGAAGGCGCAACCGTTATCGCCTTTGACCTCATTTTCGACGAAATGAAATCTCCCAAGGAGAATAATCTATTTACAGAAGCCATCAGAAAGGCACACAATGTTGTACTCTGCGAATCCCTTAAACGTGAGAAAGTTCCTTTGACTACCAAGGGGGGATCACCTGGGGGAAATCTTAATATTGAGAAGCTAGTGCAACCGGTACCTCCCCTTGCACAATCTGCTATTGCTTTAGCACCCTTTCCCTTACCAAAACTACCCATCAAGGTCAGTCAATATTGGACATTCAAGACGGAAGCAGGAGATACGCCTACTTTACCAGTGGTGGTATTTCAGATCTTCGGGATGCAGGTATATGAAGAGTTTGTCCATTTGTTAGAAAAGGCAAGTCCATCTAAGGCGGAAAAATTACCACGCAGTAAAGAGGGGATCATTACCACCCGAGGCGTTGAAAATGTAATCCGGGAGATAAGAGATATCTTTGAAGACGAACCCCTGATTACCAAGAGTATGTTAAAGGATTTGCAGAAGGAACAGGTCTTATCTGCAGACCCCAAAAAGATTCAAATGCTCAAATCACTCATCAGGATGTACCAAAGCCCCAACAGTTCCTACCTGAACTTTTACGGACCTCCTGGCACCATTAACACCATTCCATACTACCAGGTTCTGCAGATCCAGGAAAAAGGGAATCTCAGACAAAAGCAGTTTGATTTCAGTGAGAAGGCAGTATTTGTTGGGCTTTCTGAACGTTTCCCCCTCGAGCAGAGAGATGGCTTCCATACCGTTTTCTCAGAATCGAGCGGATTGGATATCAGCGGAGTTGAAATTGCTGCCACTGCATTTGCTAACCTGTTAGAAGACAGGCCTGTTCAGCCACTCAGTTTTTGGGCGCACTTCATCACTATTTTGCTTTGGGGAGTGGTCATGGGTATGGTTTGTTATTTATTCCCAACTTTCATCGCATCAATGAGTGCTTTAGGGTTGATGGTGCTTTATTTCATCGTTGCAACGTATCAATTTAAGACCACTGGCAATTGGTACCCTATCATAGTCCCTTTGTTGATTCAATCCGTCCCTGCTTTCTTTAGCGCTGTGGTATGGAAGTCGATTGAGCTGAATAAAGAGCGTCAAAATATCCGAAAGGCACTTCAATCTTACCTCCCTGATAGAGTCGTTGATCAGTTATCGAAAAATATTGCAGATTTCAAAGCAAGTAAGCAACTTGTTTACGGAATTTGTTTATATACCGACGCAGAACAATATACCTCGTTATCCGAGACCATGGATCCAGTGGAGCTTAGCAATTTTATGAACAGATATTATGAGGCTCTATTCAAACCAATAAAGCAACACGGTGGAATCGTATCGAACATCGTAGGAGATGCTGCGCTGGCGATATGGATGAAGGAACAACCTGACCCTGTCTTCAGGGATAGAGCCTGTCATGCAGCACTCGATATTGCCAAAGCTTTGGGCGAGTTCAATCAATCTTCTGGTGCCTCGAAGTTACCGACTCGCATCGGCTTGCACTCCGGACGTTTACTGCTCGGCAATATTGGCGCGATCGATCACTATGAGTATCACCCTATCGGCGATATCGTAAATACAGCATCCAGAATCGAAGGCCTGAATAAATATTTGGGCACCCGAATTTTGGTATCTGAGGAGGTGATCGAACAACTGGATGGCTTTCTTACCAGAAAACTTGGCCGCTTCCTCTTGGTTGGGAAAAAGAAGCCTCTTGCGGTCTACGAATTGGTCTGCCGTATGGTGGAGTCTAATGAGGGACAAAGGAGCCGTTGCGCGTTTTTCGACAAGGTACTCGATGCCTTCAGAAGGCGTTCCTGGGAAGAAGCGATGGAGAAACTCCATGAGTATATCAACATTTTTGGGGAAGATGGCCCTTCTCTCCTCTACTTAAAGTTGTGTGAACAGTATAGAAAGAATCCTCCTGGAGAATCGTGGGACGGAGTGATTCAAGTGGCGAATAAATAGTGGAGGTCGGTGATGAATCAAATTCGAATCGGCTCCATCATTTTAATACTTTGTGCAACGGTTCTAACAGCCTCTCTGTACTTCAGCGTCGTTTTTGCACAGCCTTGCGAGCGATGGGTTGCCAAGGTGGTCTCAGCGCAAGGAGTTGTCCAGGCCCTCAGAACAGGTGAGAAACAGTGGCGACCCGTGAGGCTCAGTGATACATTCTGTCCTGGTGACATGATTCGTGTATTAAAACTAAGCCGTGCAGATATCGTCCTGAGCAACGACACCATCCTTCGTCTCGATCAGAATACCGCTGTCTCTTTTCCAGAACCTGAAAAGGAAAAACCCTTTTTGGTGAACATGCTCAACGGAGCGGCCTATTTTTTCAGCCGCGTCCGCCGCAGCCTAAAAGTATTTACACCTTTCGTCAATGCGATTGTAGAGGGTACGGAATTCTACGCAAGGGTTGAGAGTGATAAAGCTTTCATATCGATATTTGAAGGCCAAGTGTTGGCCGAAAATCAAGCTGGGAGCATTACCCTCGCTAAAGGTCAATCGGCAATCGCCGAGGCCAATCGATCGCCTGTATTGCAGATCGTGGTACGGCCTCGAGATGCAGTTCAATGGACTCTTTATTATCCACCTATCCTCTATTATCGTCCATCCGACTTTAAGGCCACAACAGGCTGGGAGGCAATAGTTCTAAAGTCGATCGAGTTCTATATCGAGGGCAACCTTCAGCAGGCCCTTGAAAGCCTTGAGGGGGTAACAGAAGAAATCCGCGATCCACGGTTTTTTATTTATCGGGCCTCATTACTGCTTTCCGTAGGCAGGGTGGATGAGGCAAGATCGGATATTGAGAAAGCGCTTGTTTTAGCACCCCTTAACAGTCAGGGCTTGGCCCTCCAATCCATCATCGCTTTGGTACAAAACGAAAAGGAGAAGGCCCTAAACCTCGCAAAAAAATCGGTTGAGGCAGATCCTAAATCCGGTGCAGCCCGAATTGCACTTTCTTATGCCCAACAATCCAATTTTGATCTGAAAGGGGCTCTACGTACCCTTGAGGATGCGGTGAACCTGGAGCCTGAGAATGCCCTGGCCTGGGCAAGACTGGCTGAGATGTGGCTTTCGTTTGGCAATCTTAACAAAGCTCTTAAAACCGCGAAGAATGCTGCGGTACTGAATCCCAACCTTTCAAGAATCCAAACCGTTTTGGGATTCGCATTTCTTACCCAAATAAAAACAAAGATGTCTAAGGAGGCCTTCCGAAAGGCAATTGAGCTCGACCAAGCAGACCCTCTTCCCCGACTGGGCCTTGGGTTGGCAAAGATTCATGATGGCGATCTGACCGGAGGCCGGAAGGAAATGGAAATTGCTGCAAGCCTTGACCCTAACAATTCCCTTTTCCGGAGCTACCTCGGTAAAGCCTACTATGAAGAGAAGCGCGATAAGCTCGCTTCAAACCAATTTTCAATAGCCAAGGAACTTGATCCATCCGATCCAACACCCTTCTTTTATGATGCCATCCGAAAGCAGAGCATCAATCAGCCAGGCGAGGCGTTACGGGATCTTCAAGAATCGATCTCGCTAAATGACAATCGAGCTGTTTACCGGTCGCGTTTCTTGCTCGATTCCGATTTGGCTGCACGAAGCGCGAGTCTTGGTCGGATTTATAATGACTTAGGGTTTCAACAGCTTGCCCTGGTAGAGGGTTGGAAATCGGTTAACACCGATCCGGCTAACTATTCTGCCCACAGGTTTCTGGCTGACTCCTACACTGCCTTGCCTCGGCACGAGATAGCGAGGGTCAGTGAACTGCTTCAATCCCAACTGCTTCAGCCGATCAATATTAATCCGGTTCAGCCCCATCTTGCAGAGAGCAATCTCTTCATCCTGAACGGCGCAGGACCTTCAGACCTCTCATTTAATGAATTCAATCCTCTGTTCAACCGCAACCGACTTGCCCTCCAAGTAAGTGGTATTGCAGGGACACATGACACATTGGGTGAGGAAGTCGTCCAGTCGGGTGTGTGGGGCCCCCTATCTTACAGCATTGGCCAATTCCATTATCAGACGGACGGATTCAGAAAAAATAATGATTTGAAAGAAGACATATACAATGTATTTGTCCAGGGGATGCTCTCGTATAATACAAGCCTCCAGGCTGAATTCCGATCCACAGAGAAAAAATATGGCGATCTTTCACTCAATTTCTTTCCGAACGATTTCTTGCCTCTCCTTCGTCAGAAAGATGAAACTGAATCGATACGGCTTGGCTTCCATCATGCCTTTTCACCACGTTCGGATCTCATCGGGTCTTTTATGTACCAGGATGCAGAACCTCGATTGCGTATTTATGGATTTCTTGATGCCCTTAACATAAAAAGCAAAGCGGATGATGATGGTTATAGTGGTGAGCTTCAATGGCTATTTCGTTCAGAGCGCTTTAACATCGTTACCGGAGCAGGACATTTTTACATAAAGCAAAAAGAGACTGATTTTACCGAACTCTTCGTTTTCCCCTTTGGATCATCCGCTGATATTATGAAAAGTAACATCCACCATACCAACCTTTATCTCTATTCTCAGATCAATTGTCCGAAAAATGTGATCTTTACCATTGGCGGGAGTGGTGACTTTTATCGCGGTGGAATTGTCGACGAGAACCAGTTTAACCCAAAATTTGGGGTAACATGGAACCCTTTTTCTGGGACTACATTGCGCGCGGCGGTTTTCAGAGTTTTTAAGAGGACACTGATTACGGACCAGACCCTTGAACCAACGCAGGTGGCAGGGTTTAATCAGTTCTTTGATGACGCTGACGGCACAAAGTCATGGCGCGTTGGCGTTGCTGTTGATCAGAAATTCTCTAAAGACCTATACGGCGGTGTGGAGTACTCAGGAAGAAAATTGGATGTGCCCTTTCTATTCTCCACAGGTCTTGGCCTCCCTGAAGTCCATGAGGTAGATTGGAAAGAGCAGCTCGGCCGAGCCTACCTCTACTGGACCCCCCATCCATGGTTCGGACTCAGTGCGGAATATCAGTATGAGAGGTTTGACAGGGAAAAAGAGTTTGTTGCTGGAATACGAAACGTCAAGACACATCGCGTTCCGCTCGGGATCAATTTTTATCATCCTTCTGGATTCAGTGCCCAGTTGAAAACAACTTATATAAATCAGGAGGGCAAATTTCAGCCACAAGGCACACCTCCTGGTACCTTTATCCCCGGAGAAGATCAATTTTGTATTGTAGACGCTTCGATCAGTTACCGCCTACCCAAACGATATGGACTCATCACCGTCGGGGTAAAAAACCTCTTTAACAAATCTTTCAAGTTTCAGGATACAGACACTCATTTGGGTGCGGTAAATAGCGCCTTAAGTCCTACGATACAACCAAAGCGTCTGGTCTTTGGTAAGTTCACACTGGCGTTCTAAGTAGATTTTTAATCCATTGGGCAACACATTAGAAGAAGGGAGGTGGTCCATTCGTCCTGCTATAGATGACATCAGGTGATGCGTTTAAACAGAACTCACGAGAAAGGAGGATAGCGAAATGGCAGAAGGCAGGTTTACAGCTAAAAAGACCGGTAAGACAAAAGAGATACAAGTTAAGATAGAGGGTAAGGTAATGGCCATTACAAGGGAGGACGGGAAACCACCTGTTGTAACCGGCCATGAGATAGGGCCAATAGAGGACCTCGTAATAGATGGCCAAAAAATACCAAATGTCTTCCCCGATCATACTCTGATCTTTACTCACACAAACCCGACATGTGGCTATTATTATTTTAACGGCAGGTGGTGGTACAGGTGCGTATAGAACGACTCGGCAGTTTGCCGATTGTTCTGATTCGCTCAGTTTAAAGGAATGAATCAAAAAGCCGGCTCTTAGCCGGCTTTTTGATTTCCCCCTATCATTTTAACTTCATTCTATTTAAAATTGGGGAGCCTGGGAGGATCTGTTCTGATCAGGATTATATTGTTTTACCATTGTATTTAGATCAATTTTTAAGTTAAAATTAAAAGTTAAAGAAAGCAGAATTTAGCGATGTGGGAGCACTTGAAGGAAGATATCCGAACCATTAAAGATAGAGATCCTGCAGCGAAAAACGTTGTGGAGATTTTTCTTTGCTATCCGGGTCTCCATGCGATCTGGCTACACCGCATTGCTCATGCCCTCTATCAAAGGGGATGGTTTACAACCGCCCGTCTGGTTTCTCATTTTGGCCGGGGGTTCACAGGAATTGAGATCCATCCCGGAGCAAAAATCGGCAGGCGACTCTTCATTGACCATGGGATGGGTGTGGTGATCGGAGAGACCACGGAGATTGGTGACGACTGCCTGATTTACAAAGGCGTTGTCCTGGGTGGTACCACGCTCGAAAAAAAGAAACGCCATCCCACTTTGGGAAACCGTGTGATCATTGGCTCCAATTCCACTGTTTTAGGAGCCATCTCTATTGGCGATGGGGCAAGAATTGGATCCGGCTCTGTCGTGGTTAAACCCGTTCCACCGGGAGCGACGGTTGTAGGTGTCCCGGGTCGGATTGTCGAATCCTTGACTCCTGAAAAAGAAGATCTCGATTTCGAACATGGAAATCTTCCGGACCCATTGTCTGATATCATGAAGATGCTTCTCCAGCTTCACAGTAAATTAGAAGATAGAGTCAAGCGATTGGAGAATCAAGAGGAGAAGAATCGGTCCCGTTGAGGTGTAATAGATGACAAAATATTCAAAATTTTTAATGGAACATTTCCAAAACCCAAGAAATGTGGGAGAGATTTCTGATCCGGATGGTGTCGGCACAGTCGGGAATGCCTCCTGCGGAGACATCATGCAGATGTTCATCAAAGTTAATGGTGATAAGATTATTGAGGCAAAGTTCAAAACCTTTGGCTGTGGCGCTGCCATCGCCACCAGTTCTATTTTAACCGAGCGGATCAAGGGGGCCACGCTTGACGAGGCCCTGAAGATATCTGAGGAGACTTCCAGGGAAGTCCTCGCCCAATTACCCAAAGAGAAAATTCCCTGCTTCGCTCTGGCCACAGATGCTTTAAAATTGGCCGTCGAGGAGTGCCGCTGCAAACGGACGGGGGTTCATGAAAAGGGCGGTTTCGATATGAAAGAGATGGAGAAGGATTAAGAAGGACAATCTCATGACAAAAGAAGAAAAGGTCGTCTTCCTCAAGAATCCCAATAGGGTTCTTGAACAACTCATTAAAAACTTCATTAATGAAGCTCAACCAAATCGAAGAACCCAACTGGACCATGGAATCTATTGGGAAGAACCTTTGATGGGATTTGCGGCGGGAATTGATCCCCTCTTTTTCGAATATAAAACCCTGATCGGCTCCTTTCATCTCACTCCAAGAGAAGTCATCTCAGCGGCCTTGAAAGAAAGAGGAAGGGGCCTTCTGTTTACCGAGATCGAACAGATCAGTGTCATCTCATGGGTCCTTCCCACTTCTGAAGACATTCGCAAAAGTAATCGCCAGGAGAATCAATTTCCATCTAAACTCTGGGCTTATAACAGAGATTTCGGAGAAGCCTGTAATAACGCCCTCAGGAAACATGTCATAAACTTTTTGGAGGATTTGGGACATATTACTGTGGCACCCGCCATTCTTCCAACGTTTCAGTTTATTCAGGATGAGAAGGTGGGCTGGGCGTCTCCATGGTCTGAGCGCCATGTGGCTTATGCCTGCGGTCTTGGGACTTTCAGCCTCAATGATGGTTTTATCACTCCTAAAGGGATGGCCATGCGAGTTGGTAGTGTCGTGACCCTTCTAAAATTGACACCCAGTGAGAAGAAATATCGCCATTACAGAGAAAACTGTCTTCAGTTTCGGAATGAAAAATGTGGAAAGTGCATCAAGAGGTGTCCTGCCGATGCGATTACGGAAAAAGGGCATGATAAGAATAAATGCTATGATTATCTCCGCTCCGAGCCTCTGGTAGCAAAACGTTCGGAATATGGGTTGAAAAACCCTCCTCCTTCCTGTGGTCTCTGTCAAACCGGGGTCCCCTGTGAATTTGAAATCCCAAGGCCTGACCTGATCGCTTAGATTTAAATATCGTTAACCACCAGAATGACAAAACAGACTCCCGTCTTATGATTTGACTTGACAACCTGTTGGTTTGTTGGCATAATTGCCAACAAAGGAGCAGATTGCTATGATAACTTTCGATGAGGCGGAAATAAGGGCCAAAATTGTAAAGGCAATAGCTCATCCTGTTCGCTTAATGGTTATCGAGTTTTTAAAAAATGGAGAACATTCTTTTTCAGAAATATTTGATTTATTTCAACTTGATAAATCAACGGTATCAAAACATCTGCTTGTCCTGAAAGAATCAGGAATAGTTTCTTCCAGAAAAGAAGGGGCAGAGATGATCTATAAGCTTGATGTCCCGTGTATCATCGATTTTTTTGCTTGTATCACGGCAGTCATCGAAAGCAATGTGAAAAAGCAGCAAGTATGTTTGTGTAAATAATTTTTGTGAGAAAAAAAACGAAGGAAGGGGTATTCGAGTGAGTAATGATTTTATGGAGGTGACCCATGATAAATTTATTTTCAGGGTGAAGAGCAGCTATCTTTACCATCCTGATGAGTGCTGGGTGAAAAGGGATGGCGAGCAGGTTACTGTCGGGATCACCGACTTTTTTCAAAAGACGGTTGGCGATGTAATTTTTATAGAGCTTCCAGAGACAGGTACAGAATTAACGAAGGGTGATGAAGCTGGCATGATAGAAACCATTAAGGTTAATGTGACTCTAATTTCACCGGTAAGTGGAACGATCAAAGAAGTCAACAGTGGACTCGGAGATAACCCGCAGTGGGTAAATACCGAACCCTACGGCGAAGGGTGGCTCTTCAAGATGGCTCCAAGTGACTGGGAAGCTGATAAAAAAGAGCTTATGGAAGCTCGGGTCTACTTCTTAAGAATGGAAGAGAAGATCAAGAAGGAGATGGCGAAAGGATAAGCCTTTCATAGGGAGGTTTTGAAATGGAAAAGAAAGTTGTGGTTCTGCCTTGCAGTGGCATTGGAAAAGCCTATGGTGAGATCGGTCGGCAGGCTGTTTATGAACTTGTCGAAGACCTTCGACCGGATGATGTTACTACGACCTGCTTGGGCCGCCTGATGATCGATGATCCAGAGGCAAAGGCTCTGGTGCAAAATAAAATTGTCATTACGATTGACGGATGCACCCAAGACTGCGCCCGGAAAACTGTCGAATCATCCGGCAAGAAGGTGGAGTGTGCCCTGCGGGTCATTGAGGCCTTCAAGAAAAATCGCGATTTAAAACCCGAGGGGATCCTTGAACTGGGCGAGCCTGGTTTCAAATTGGTTCATATCCTTGCTCAAAGACTAAACGAAGAAGTGGATCGTTTGATGAGAAAGGAGCAACAGAATGTCTGAAGAAATCACCCTCGAAGAAATCAAGTACGACAAAGTGGGTATCATCCCATGTAATGGAGAAGAGATCTGTGAGGGGACCCTGACCCGGTATGCTTCACGGAAAGTCCTTGATAAACTTCGGCCCGGCTGTACGGTAACCATCTGCTTACCCCTTTTTATTGCAGGTGACAAAGGGGAACAAAATTTTGCCAAGATATTCCCGACCATCACGGTAGATGGATGTGACAAGCGCTGCAGCCAACTGAGTACTGAAAGACTGAGCGGCAAGCCCAGCCATTCCATCATCGTATCTGAATTGCTCAAAGCACACGGCATTAAGGTGCCTCAATCGAGACGCACCTTAACAAAGAAAGACCAGGTTGCCGTGGATGTAGTGGCCGAAGAAATCGCCAAAAAAGTCGACGAGATCTTGGAAGAAAACTCGTAGGAGAGGAAGTTGCCCACCTACACAAACAAAGTCATCTGGAAAAGAGAACATCTCGGGCATACCTACTGCGGAAATGGGATGGAGATGGATTTTTCCGCACCCCCAGCATTGTATGGTCACCCCGATATGATGACACCCGAGGATGCCTATTTAATGGCAATCAATACCTGCGTCCACATGATGGTGCTCTGGGCGGCGGAACGGTTTAAGCTGGAATTGGTCTCATTGGAGTGCACGGCTGAAGGTGAGGTGGAGGAGTATATTGACAAAACCTCTTGGTTTAAGAAGGTGATTTTGCACCCCAGGATTACGGTTCGGGGTAGCTCTGAAGGCGTTGTAAAGAGAATGCTTGAAATGGCCAAGAAATATTCCACTATTGCCGAGTCTGTAAAGAGCGAAGTTGCCATTAAACCGGAAATTGAGATTGTTAAGTAAGATTTTATTACACACACTCTATTAAAGGAGGAGCCAAAATGAAGGAAGCTAAGGCTGTTGTCTTTGGCACCAATGCACCGCTTCCAGCTTGCGGTTGAACTACTTCTTCGACGGCTGCAGGTGGTGGCCCGCCAAAGACGATGAAGGAGGCAGCTGAAAATTTGGGAAGTTACTTGTCGGAGAAATTTGGTGACGCCATAAAATTCTTGTACGTGGATGTGAAGAGCGACGAGATGAAGAATTATCCGGACATTGCAGCCATCCTGAGCAAAGTGAACCTACCGCTCATCGTTATAGACGGCAAACCCAGATTTCATGGCGGCATAACCATGAGTAAGGTTGAAAAGTTGGTGAATGAGCTTTTGGCAAAAATTTAGTTCATCCCTTTCACTTTTACCGTTATGAAGTTACATGTTCCGAGGATAGGAGTTCAGGAGGGGGTATGGTTGAAAAGGACTACCGACTCGTCCTCATTGGAAACACACAGGTGGGTCTAATCGGGCTTAAAGAGATCTTCGAGGAGCTCAAAAGCCAAAGGGAAAAAACCGAATCGGTTTTAAAAGAGTTGTTGGCGGAGAAGGCGGCAAAGAAAAATTATATTCCCGATTCCATAAAAGAAGAATACATAAAAGCCCTCTTCAGGGAATTTAAAAAATTCTTGGGCGAAAAGGTAGAAGAGGAGAGAGGAGAGTTCCTTGAAGTCATCATCCTCGGTGCGGGTTGTTATGCCTGCAACCAACTGGAGAAGGATATTTTGGATGTACTTTCCAAAACAGGAATCAAGGCAGGCCTGAATCATATCACTGACCCCGGCCTGATAGCTCAATATGGTATCCTTGCCCTACCTGGGCTCATCATTAATGGAAAGGTGAAATCCAAAGGCACCATCCCGTCGAAATCAACGATCAAAAAATGGCTGGAGGAAGAGAAGGGGTGAAGTATTGAAACTCCTTAAGCTAAACAAATGTTGAAAAAGTATCTTAAAAAGGTCGGGCTGGTTTATTTTCTATTTATCCTCTTGGGGATTTTATACCTTCCCCTATTAGGGGGTAATCTGGCTTCCTCCCAATCCCCTTCTTCTATTCAAATCTATTTCTTCTATACAGAGGATTGCCAGCCCTGTCAGGTCATTCTCCAAAGCTACCTCCCAACACTGAAAACTATGTTCCCTACCCTTGAGATTAAAACTTTCGATGTTGGCAACTCAGCCTATTATGAAGCGCTGACCAAACTGGAGAAAAAGTTTGGCCGTACAGGAAATGAACTCCCTATCATTTTCATCGGAGATCAAATGCTCTCAGGAGAGATGGAGATCATGGAGAAATTGAATCCCCTCCTCCTCGAGGTTCAGGCTAAAGGAGGCGCCTCCCCTCCGCCTATTGAAATCTCATCTGTGGCCAAACCTTCCCTAAAAGGTTTTACAATGGATCTCGCCTATTTTTATCAGAAGGGATGCCCAAAATGTGATCGGGCAAACATCCTATTAAAACATCTCTTAAAAAAATATCCAAGACTAAACATCAAAGAGATTGACCTCAATACCCCTGATGGAAAGCGTTTAAATGAAACCTTCTCAAATCGACTTAACCTCCTGATGGAGAAACGTTTGATCGCACCGAGCATCTTTATCGGAAGTCATTATCTGTCTCCAGAAGAGATTACTTTATCCAAAGTGGAGGCATTGATTCTGAAATATGAGGAAGTCAGTGCGGGTGTTAATATTGGTGATAATAAATTAATTAAACCAACCCCATCACTATCACCAACACAAGAAGAATTAAAAAAAGCAGATGAGACCATTGTAGAACGCTTTAAATCCTTTGGAGTCTTAGCCATCCTTTTGGCAGGTTTGATTGAAGGATTAAATCCTTGTGCCTTAGCCACTCTAATCTTTTTCATCTCCTATCTCACCATGATTGGCCGAAAACGAAAAGAGATCTTTATGGTAGGAATGGGTTTTTCAGGAAGTAGCTTTGTTACCCACTTATTGCTTGGCTTTGGGATCCTCAGTTTCATCCAACATTTCTCATTTTTCCCTTTATTTTCTCGGGTCGTTTACTTTATCACTTTTGTAATTTCCTTTTTCCTTGGGATTTTCAGCTTTTACGATTACATCCAGTTGAAGAGAGGACGGTCTTCTAAGATGAAACTCCAGGTTCCGAATTTTTTAAAAAAGAGGATTCACCGTATCATTCGGGCAAGAGCCGGTGAGTTAGAGGAGGATCAGAGAGGTCAATCTGGTCGTTTCTTGCTTGCTTCTGTCTTTATCGGTTTCATCGTCACCCTCTTACAATCTACTTGTACAAGCCAGGTTTATCTCCCCACGCTTCTTTTTGTCACGAATATTCCCTCCCTGAAGGAAAGTGCTGTTCTGTATCTCATTTTGTATAATTTAATTTATATCCTCCCATTATTTGTCATCTTTGGTATCGTCTACTGGGGAGTTACTTCTGAGCAATTGGTTTATTTTCTTCAAAAAAGGGCTTCCACCATTAAACTCCTCACCGCCTTTTTCTTCTTTGCCCTGGCAGGGATATTGATTTTGAGCTTGATATAAGTCATAAAGATGCTGCTCGAATCCTATAAAATTACCCGTACCCTTCCTTGCCTGGCCGATCCAGAGAAGATCCGGGTGATCGCTGAAGTATCGGGGGAGATTTATGAAGTTCTCCCTTATCTGAATGCCATCTTGAAAGGATGTATCTATAATCATCCGGCTTTGACATTAACTATCAAAAAGGACGGAAAATTGTTTACCCTGCATGCGCACCATATTACCTTAGCCAAAATCGAAGACGAGAAAGAGGCCGAGGAGATTCTGAAATGGTTGAAGAATCTGATCAACGAAACTTACGAGAATCGAGATCGAATCGAGCCCAACTTTTCTAAAGGTGCGGAGCTGAAGGCATTGGATATTTACAGACTCCTCCCCGGCACAAGTTGTAAAAAGTGTGGAGAATTGACCTGCCTTGCCTTTGCTGTCAAATTGGTGGGCCAGGAGATTGAAATTGGGAAATGTGTCCCTCTCTTTTCAGAAGAATATCAAGAGAAGCGTAACGTCCTGCTTGAACTTCTCCATGCGGCAGGACACGATGTCCCTTCGGTGTCTCCTGGGAGTTGAAAAAATAGGAAACATGTTCATTAAAGACTATCAATTAAGGATCGTTCTCTCAGATTGTAATCCTTCGTCCCAGAAGGTAAATGCGATTGCTGATCTTTCTGAGGATATCAGCGAGATGCTCCCCTATCTCAATACGGCCCTCAAAGGACTCCAGTATTTCGAAGAAGAAAAAATCCTGACCGTAAAGAGAGGAGGACGGCTTATTACATTTCGGCCCCGACAGATTGCGTTGACAAAGCTTGAAGATGAAAATGAGGCCAGAATGGTCATGGAAGAGCTGAAACAGATTCTGAACGAAACCTATGTCAATAAGGACCATATTAAACCTACTTATACCACCAGACAGGTTTTACGACCCCTTGAGGTCTTTAAACTTCTTCCGGGCGGAAACTGTAAAGAATGCGGCGAGATCACCTGCATGGCTTTTGCCCTGAAACTGGTTAACAACGAATTAGAGTTGCAAAAATGTCCAATATTATTTACAAAAGAGTTTGAAACAAACCGTCTTAAAATAATGAAAGGAGTTGGCTTAAATGAATAACACGGGTGAAGAACAATCCACTGAATCTAAGGGAGGGATGATGAAACGAAAAACCATTATTTTGGGGGCCATCGCAATCGTTGTATTGGCAGGGGCCTTCCTTTTTTACTTTTTCTATCTCCAAAATCCAAGCCGCCAAGTTCTTGCTCGGGTCAATGATGAAAAAATCACGGTAGACCTATTCAACAAAGAGCTTGCTAAAGTGGAGCCCCCTTTAATCAGAGATATGTTTCGGGAGGAACCCAATAATCTTCTCGAAAGAATCGTCGTCAAGACAATCCTTTTACAAGAGGCAAAAAAGCAGGGTTTATCGGCTCCGGTTAAAACCTTTAAGGATGCAGCAAAGAATCCTCTTTCACCTGAGGAGTCCATGATCGTCGAGTTTATTGGGAAAAAGTTCTCTTCTCCGCTAGAGGTAACACGCGAGGAGGTCGAAGGATTCTATAAGATGTATAAGGATCGAATGGAGGGGAAACCCCTAAAAGAGGTGGCTCCGGCGATTGAACAGTATATCCGGGAAGCCAAGCAACAAGAAGCATTGAAGCAGTTTATAGAGGAGCTTCGAAAAAATGCCAAGGTTGACATCAACCAGGACCGGTTACAAAAAATTACAGCCAAACCACCTGAAATGAATACCGAGGATGATCTGAAGCAGGCTCTCACAAGTGGGAAACCAATCCTGGTGGATTTTGGAGCGAATTCTTGCCTCCCCTGCCGCCAGATGAGGCCTGTTCTTAAGGAAATTGGTACTGAATATTCGGAAAAGGCAAAAGTTCTGGTCATTGATGTTTACAAAAATCAGAATCTTGCCCGGGAGTATAAAGTTCTCATGCTCCCTACTCTGGTCTTCTTTGATTCAAAGGGAAAAGAAGTTTTCAGACATGTAGGGATACTGGAAAAAGAAAAGATTGTCGCGAAGTTCAAAGAGATCGGAATGAGCACTTGATCATTGATAACTGCATAACAAATGGCCTATCAGCTTGTCATTCTCGCATAAGCGGGAATCCAGAAAAAGGAATTAGCACTGGGTTCCTGCTCCCCGCTTCCGCGGGGACAAGTTTACCCCTGCGAAGGCAGGGGCAGGAACGACATGGATAACAGCTTGCATAGGACATTAGTTTTACATGAATCAATAGTTCGGAGTAATTAGTTCGGAGTTCGGAGACAAAAGACAATCATTCAAATCTTTGAACTCAAAACTCCGAACTCCCAACTCTGAACTCCGAACTAAAGATGGGGGCTAAGGGATGGCTGAAGAGCAAATCGCCAAAAGACTTTCTTTCCTGGATCGCTTTCTCACATTATGGATCTTTCTTGCAATGTTTATTGGCGTGGGTTGGGGATATCTCTTTCCGGGGGTGGTCGGCTTCTGGAATCAATTCCAGGTGAATACCACCAATATCCCCATTGCCATTGGACTGATTCTGATGATGTACCCACCACTGGCCAAAGTGAAATATGAGGAACTCGGTGGGGTATTTCGGAACTACAAAGTGCTTGGCCTTTCCTTGGTTCAGAACTGGATCATCGGCCCTATTCTCATGTTCCTTTTGGCCATTATTTTCCTTTCCGGCCATTTTGAGTACATGGTCGGATTGATTTTAATCGGTTTGGCCCGCTGCATTGCCATGGTCATTGTCTGGAATGATCTGGCCTCAGGAGATCAAGAATACTGCGCTGGATTGGTAGCTTTTAATTCCATCTTCCAGGTCCTTTTCTTCTCCATCTATGCTTTCATTTTCATCACGGTACTCCCCCCTTGGCTGGGGCTGAAGGGAATGGTGGTCAAGATCACGATTGGCCAGATTGCTGAGAGTGTTTTTATTTATCTTGGTATTCCTTTTATTGCAGGTGTCCTCTCCCGGTTGATCGGCCTTAAAACAAAAGGCCGTCAATGGTATGAAGAGAAATTCATTCCAAAGATCAGCCCCATCACTCTCATCGCCCTTCTCTTCACCATCCTGGTCATGTTCTCCCTCAAGGGTGAGTTTATTGTCCAGCTCCCCATGGATGTAGTTCGGATAGCCATTCCCTTATGCATCTACTTTGTCATCATGTTCTTCGTCTCTTTCTATCTATCGATGAAGGTAGGCGCCACCTACGAGCAATCGACCACTTTGAGTTTCACAGCTGCATCGAACAACTTCGAGCTTGCCATTGCTGTGGCTGTAGCGGTCTTTGGGATCAATTCCGGCCAGGCCTTTGCAGCGGTTATAGGCCCTCTCATGGAAGTTCCCGTTTTAATAAGCCTGGTTAACGTGGCTCTCTGGTTTAAAAAGAAATATTTCCCTTACGCCGTGGAAACCCCCACCGGAGTCTGTCACGTGATGTGTGAACCATAGAATGAAATGAACTCTCCTCTCCTCAAGTTCGGGCCAGCGAAATTCGCTCCATTTCGAACGTATCATTTGTATGAGTAATAAAACAGGCACCCGAATTTTCGAGCTTCAGAAATTTCGTGACCAGGTCCATGTGTTTCGAGATCGTGCCTTTGCAGGCAAAGTTTTAGCAGATATGCTTAAGGAGTTTAGGAATCGGAATGCCATCGTGATGGCCATTCCTGCAGGAGGAGTAGCAGTGGGAGCGGTCATTGCTAAAGAGTTGAATCTTCCTTTGGACGTGGCCGTCGTCAGCAAGATCACCCTGCCATGGAATTCGGAGGCAGGCTATGGAGCAGTGGCCTTTGATGGTACTGTCAAGTTAAATCAGGAATTTTTATCTCACTTGAATCTGAACGAAAAGGAAATCCAACAAGGGATTGAGAAAACAACTCAAAAGATAAATCGCCGGGTAAAGATGTTTCGCGGGAACCGACCTCTCCCAAATTTTTCTCAAAATACAATTATTCTTGCAGATGACGGGTTGGCTTCGGGATTCACACTTCTTGTGGCAATTGAGGCCTTACGCAAAGCAGGATGCCAACACATTATCCTGGCTGTACCCACGGCCCACCAAGAGTCTATCCGGAGAATAATGGGAAAGGTAGAAGCCATATACTGCCCCAATCTGAGAGGGGGTTTATCCTTTGCGGTGGCTGATGCTTATGAGCACTGGAGAGATTTGGATGAAGAGGAAGTTAAAAAAATCCTTGCAGACTTTAACGCTGATTCTAAAAAAGATTAACCTAATCATAGCTCCCGCCAATGGTGGGGAGGTTGGCAGAATAGATTTTAAGAAGGGAGGAAGGAAATGGGATTCTGGAATCTTAAGACTTTAAAACTCGATGAATTTCGACCTGGCATCTGGAGTAAAGTTGAATCGGGAAAAAACTTAACGATGGCAGTTATGGAAATCGCTCCGAATAAAGAAGGAGCTCCCCATGACCATCCTTTCGACCAGTGCGGAGTCGTGATCGAAGGAGAAATAGAGATGTCCATTGGCGAGGAGAAGGAATTGCTGAGACCGATGGAGACCTATTTTATCCCGGCAGGAGTAAAGCATAACTGGAAGACTTTTACCTCACCCGCCAAAATTTTGGATGTTGTAGTCAAACAGAGCTAAGAGAATATAAAATGGTCGGGATTCTATGCCCCCCCTTCAATTCCCGGTGTAATAGCGAAAATTGACCTTTCGTTGTATTTCTTATAAATTACCCACCAAAGCAATTGATTTCCACCTTACGCCTTACACCTTACGATTTACGACTCACGCTTTACGGTGGGTTGCGCTTTGCTCCATGCTTTTTTACGGACACGCAACACGAGTCACGATTCACGGTGAGATGCGCTCTGCGCCATGCGGGGTTCTGTACGCCTTACGGTAAGAAAGCGGGAGCGCACTCGAGGACAATTGAAAAGATGGAACTGCAGAGCCTTTTAGTGTATGATATGAAAAATTGAAGTGAGGTGATAAAGATGAAGCCTGCAAGAAAGGCAATTGACCCTGAGGATTATATCCTTTCTGTACTTTCTCCCGAGGATAGGCTAGATGCCGCTCTTAAAATTGCCAGAGAAGCATTTAAGGGAACAAAATTAACGATGAAGGATATTAATAATGCTGTTAAGTCAGTAAGGAGAAAGGCCTACGAAAAAAAGAGCAGGGCTGTCATTTAGGAGCATAAGATGACCAAGGAAGATATAAAAAAAGTCTTAATAAAGAATAAGAGAATCCTGAAGAAATATAAAGTTAACAAAATTGGAATTTTTGGTTCATTTGCGACAGGTAAGATGAAGAAAAAGAGCGATGTTGATTTGCTTGTCGAATTCGAAGATATGATTGATCTTTTCGACTTTGTCCATTTGAACGATGAGATCCAACAGATTTTGAAAAATAGGGTAGACCTGGTGACACCGGATACAATAAAGCCCTATATCAAGCCAAAAATCTTGAAAGAGGTTGAGTGGGTTGAGGGACTATAAGCTCTATTTGCACGACATAAAAGAAGCTACAGAGAAGATAGAATTGTTTATAAAAGGGTTTACTTTCGAGGAATTTGTCAAAGATACCAAAACAGTAGTTGAGGTATAAAATAGAAGAAATCTTAAGAGAAGGCAAAGATTAAAGTTAACCAAAATTTCTAACCCAGTGCCAAAAGGGAAGGAGATGATAAGAATCATTGGATCACTCCAGAGCCTATTCTCAAAAAGAATGGGCTTTTTTGCTTTCTGCATCAAAACTTTCACGATTTACAAATCACGTTGTTAATGAAGCATGCTCCGGAACAATTGAAAGGTGAGGAGAGTTAATGGATGATAAAATGTCAAAAGGCAGATCCTTGATTCCTGTTGAACGCATCGAACGATCAATACTGTTGATTCGTGGTCATAAGGTAATTCTTGACGCTGACTTAGCCGCACTTTACGGCGTTGAAACGAAGCAATTGACCAGAGCAGTAAAGAGAAACCTACCGCGTTTTCCAGACGACTTTATGTTCCAACTTAACGAGGAGGAATCTAAAAACTTGAGGTTCCATTTTGGCACCTCAAGTCAGTGGGGTGGACGTCGGTATCCTCCCTATGCCTTCACGGAACAGGGCGTGGCCATGCTCTCCAGTGTCCTTCGGAGCAAACGCGCCATTCAGGTGAACATTGAAATCATGCGAGCTTTCGTTCGGCTCCGAAGGCTGCTTGCATCTCATGCTGATTTGGCGCGGAAACTGGATTCTCTCGAAAGGAAATACGATGCTCAATTCAAGATGGTTTTTGATGCTATTAGGGAATTGATGAGACCGCCAGAACCGGAACCGCCAAAGAAACGAATAGGGTTTCTGGTGGAGGAACCGCATGTTTACCCCGTTAGAGATTACAAGTCATGTACTATATTTATGTAATACAAAGCAAGAAGGACAAACAGTTTTATACAGGATTTACAGGAGATCTGCAGAACCGCCTCCGAGAGCACAATGCAGGTAGAGTGTCTTCAACAAAAGGAAGAGGTCCCTTTGAGCTTATATATTATGAAGCATGTTTGAACGAACAAGATGCTTTAGCTCGCGAGAAATACTTGAAGTCAGGAATGGGCAAGCGATATTTAAGAAATAGATTGAGGAGGTTCTTATCTCTAACGGGGTGAACAAATCCTCAAAAGGATCTAAAAAGCAGAAAAGGCAATGAACCTTTCTGGGGAATCGCATCAGAGCGGTTTCGTTTTGGAGTTACACCATGCGCCTTGCGGTCTAGGGTACGCTATGCTCTAGGCCTGCCCGCCGGAGGCTGAACTCCTTGCCGTAGGAGGGCACTATGCGCTCTGGGATAATTTGAGGTAACCATGCCAGCGATTGCATCTCTTGAAGATTTAAAATCTGCCCAGAAAGAAGGTTTGAGTATTTACGCTATGCTCTATGCGCTCTGCTCTATGCTGTATGAAGATGGCGCAGGATAGGTTGGAAGAATGTCTGCAAGCTATGGCTTGAGGAGAGGACTCCGGAACAATTGAAAGGTGAGGGCGATTAGAATACTAATTCAAATTTCAAGGCCTGAAACCTTTACCACTATATGATCACTGAAGCTGATACCTGTAGAAAGTATGTTCTTCCAAAGCTCATCGAGGCTGGTTGGGATAACGATCCCCATTCCTTTACAGAACAAAAAACCTTTACAGATGGCCGTATCGTAGTCACAGGCAAAAAGATCAAACGCCAGAAACAAAAGCGAGCTGACTATCTGCTTCGTTACACCCGCGACTTCATGATTGCTGTTATCGAAGCAAAAGCTGCTTATAAATTGCCGGGTGATGGGCTTCAACAGGCCAAGGATTATGCCGAAATTCTCGGATTAAAATTCGCCTATTCTACAAATGGCCATGGCATCATTGAATTTGATTATCTGTCTGGCCAGGAAAGAGAACTCGACTCATTCCCAACCCCGGCCGAACTTTGGGCACGCCTTCGATCTTCACAGAATCTGAATGAAGAGATAACAAGACGGCTCCTCACACCTTATTATACCCAGAGTCAAAAGGCCCCCCGGTATTATCAAGAGATCGCAATAAACCGCGCAGTCCAGGCAATCCTCCAGGGAAAGCGTTGAATCCTTCTAACCATGGCAACAGGGTCCGGGAAGACATTGGTTGCCTTTCAAATTTGCTGGAAGCTCTGGAGCGCATTATGCTACTTACAAGAGCTAACATATTTAAGAAAATGTCCAGTAGTTGGAAACTACAGAAACTCGATGAAGTTGCGCCAATCAATATGGGACAGAGTCCGCCAGGAGAATCATATAATACATTTGGTGATGGTATCCCGTTGCTTAATGGTCCGACGGAATTTGGGGAAAAGTATCCAACCCCAGTTCAATGGACAACTGCTCCCACGAAGCTATGTAAGCCTGGTGATATCTTACTGTGTGTTCGAGGAGCGACAACTGGGAGATTGAACTGGGCAGACAAAGAATATTGCATAGGGCGGGGGCTTGCTGCTTTGACCCTGAAGTCTGAAGTTTGTGTACCTGAATATGTATATTATTTTGTTGAAACACAAACCCAAGAGATGCTTGGACTTGCAGCAGGTAGTACATTTCCAAATTTGCCAGGAGCAAAGTTGAAGGTTTTAGAAATTCCCGTCCCTCCTATTCTGGAGCAACGCCGAGTTGTTGCCTACTTAGACAGCATTCAAGAAAAGATAAGACCATTAAGAGATCTTCAGTCCCAAACTTCCACAGAACTTGAGGCTTTGCTACCATCCATCCTCGACAAAGCCTTCAAAGGAGAATTGTAATTCATAGCAGGATGTGAACTTAATTTTTTGAATTAAAGTTATCTCATTTAAAATGGGCACACATTACATTTTTGATTGGTGATTAGCGTGATTCACATTACAAGACACATTACAACGGGCTGTTGCTCAAAAAGCCCAATTCAAAAATATCTGAACATTTAAGTTTCGATGAATGATAGCCGAGGGTAATTAAGACCAAATAGCACCATTTGGCCGATTTTTGAGTTCATCAACTCCTTAAAATCTGAAAAAGACCTTATCTCCCTTGTCACAGCCCCTTTGATCTGCTCCATCATTGCCGATGGACTTCTCTTTAGATAAGATCCGTACCTAAGCAAAACCTCAATGTTCTGGACAGCAGAGATCAGGTATTCCTGTATCTGCACCCGCCAAAGCCCTCTCCATCGTGCCCGATCAAATCCATACCGCGTCCCTCTGGCATAGGAACGCTCCATCAAGTGTTGCCTCATTTTGATATCCCACTTCGCTTTGGCCGATCGACTCGCTTCTCGCATCCTGTCTAGATCTTCCTGCCTCAGATGTCGCTTAATTGTCCGACCCGACTTGTTCTTGGTACACTGCTCTCTTAAGTCACATGCTGCACAAATCTTCTTGGGTGCAGCGTAATCTCTACTTTGCCGACTCATATGTAATGATCTAGGCTTCAACCGATGCCCAGCTGGACAACGATAGGTGTCACTCTCTGGATCATACTCAAACTGCTCTTCCCCAAAGATATTTTGCTTTTCTGTACGCTTCAATGAGATTTCCCTCAAATCCGGCATGTGGGCCTCTACTCCCCGATCATGACAGGCTAAAAAGTTCTCGATCGTCCCGTATTTGCTGTCGGCCACCACCGTATCCGCCTTGATCCCTGTATTTAAATGGTGGCTCTCTATCAGAGGAATCATCTCATGAGCTTCATTGACATCTCCTGTTGTCGTCTCGATCGCCGTGATGACTTCACTCCGTTCATCCACGGCCCGATGTACCTGATAGGAAAGTTTGGGCTTGCCACGATTCACAATCGATGCATCCGGATCGGTCGTTGAAATGTACCGGCTGTTCTCTTTGACGTATCTCCTCGAAGAATCCGTGCTCTCGCTCTTTTCCTCCAATCGCGCTTCCAGCTTCTTGTAGCCCTCCTGGAGTTGCACCTTCAAAGATCGACTGTCGATCACGGAATTGTTCGATGCATCCGCATCCACCAAGCTCGAATCCACAAAGATCTTTCTGCCGTCCACTAACCCCGCCTCCACACATTGCCACACAATTCGCTCAAAAAATCCCCGAAACGCCTCTACTCCCCACCGCGCCCGGGCCTTACTCAAAACACTGTGATCCGGCACTTCACTGTCTATGTCGTACCCTAAAAACCATAGCCAGTCTAAACGCATGGGTATCGTTTCCATCAACTCTCGTTCCGATCGAACATTGTAAAGAACTAAAAGCAACATCATCTTCAGGATCACAGGAGGGGGAATGGACACATTCCCGTTGCCTCCATAGGTATCTCTGACCTCTGCATAGATGAAGTTAAAGTCAATCTGCTCTTGAATCCTTCTCAGAAGGTGTGTCCGGGGAACCCTTTGTTCAAGGTTCATATGATGATAGAAGATCTTCGGCTGAATTCCTGTCTGTTGTCCCATCATGGCATTACTCCAATTAAGTTGTATTGCCATCCTTATATACGGTATGTATAATGCTTGCAAGAACTATTTGGGCAACAGCCCGTTTATCCTTGACTTTACTAAAAATATTGATGTCATCCACAAAAAGTTGGCCGGCAATTTATTTCGAATTTTCCTCCCATCATCCTTACTTATCTTCAATTTTTTAGTTTTCAAAGGCAGGTTTTAGTGATCAACTGAAAGGCTGCTTGCTCTAATCGCTCTTGAAAAGTCTCTACTTCAAGGTTCATAATGGACCGGGCCAATAAAGAGAGCCCCTTCCGTTCCCCGTCTGAAAGCCACCCATAGACTTCATCCCATTGATCCTTGAAGATCTGGGCTCCTTCGAATCCAGCCGAAATCATGGCCCCTATAGGGAGAAGGGTCTTAAGGAAAGCCGCAAAGGCTATCTTCCTCAGGGCATGGGATTCCCGTATCCTTTCCCAGACCTGGTGCTCCTCTTCGGTATCAGAAAGGAGGTAACCAAGAAGGGCCAA
>Ga0208321_1000143_pt1 | contig 81829 bp, 70 predicted proteins | sample June2015DPH_4_15_FD_184692 | JGI IMG/M metagenome (GOLD analysis project Ga0208321, IMG submission 184692) | Peatland microbial communities from SPRUCE experiment site at the Marcell Experimental Forest, Minnesota, USA - June2015DPH_4_150... | ecosystem: Environmental > Terrestrial > Soil >... | reverse complement strand
GCTTGTAAAGAGGGTAGGTCGGCACTACAACCACTTTCTCAAAACACTGCACTGATCGATAAGAGGTTAGACCGAGAGAGAGATCAATTTTCACGCAAAAAAGTGCGCACCTGCGAAGGTTGGGCTAAGAGCCTTCGTGCTGGCGCTCCGGTACACGGGAATGCGCATTGGAGATGTGACGGCGCTTGAGAGGGTCAGAGTGCAGAATGGCAAGTTGTTCCTCTACACGCAGAAAACAGGGACCCCCGTTTATTTGCCGCTTCCTGACTTTGTGCTCGGTGCCCTCGAGCAGACACCTGTCATCAGCGAGCGCTTCTATTTCTGGAGCGGGAATGGAAAACTGAAGAGCGCTGTGACCGATTGGCAGAGATCTCTGGCTAAAGTCTATGAGACTGCTGGTGTGCCGGACGCACACGCCCACCGCTTTCGAGACACCTTTGCCGTGGAACTTCTACTGTCGGGGGTGCCCCTGGAGCGGGTTTCGGTCTTGCTGGGCCACTCCAGCGTGAAAATCACTGAGAAACACTATGCGCCATGGGTACGGGAGCGGCAGGAGCAAATGGAGGCGGACGTCAGGAGGGCTTGGAAGGTCGATCCGATCTTGAACCGTACAATTTCCGCACAACCCGAAAACTCTACCTGTAAGTCAATGAAAACACAGGAGTAATATGGTGGAGGCGGGGGGAGTCGAACCCCCGTCCGAAGAGCCGAACGGTCAGGAGACTACATGCTTGTCTCGTTCGCTTACCGCTTTCGCCAGCGGCCCTCAGGAACGGGCAATAACGAACCGCCAGCTAGCCTCAATTCCGCCGAAGCGGATCTCGCCCAAAATTCCGAAGCGATGAACTTTGAGCCATCCCGCCAATCGACGCCTCTTTCCCTCATGCGGGCCTGAGGGAGGAGACGGCCACCTAATTAATTAGGCAGCGTAGGCATACTGCGTGTTGGCAGTTGTCTTTGTCCCACGCCGATCTCGGGTGGTGTGGACCCCCGGCATGCCTCCTAAGCGCAAGGACTCCCGTCGAAACCGTGACGCCCCCGCTCTTCTACCTCAGATTACGCTGCGGGGAGGCCCGTGTCAAATAAGGCAGAAACCAGAAGGCAGAAAGCGGAAGGCAAAAGGCAAAGGGCAAAGGTCAAAAGGCAAAGGGCAAAAGTCAAAAGGCAAAGGGCAAAAGTCAAAAGGCTGAAGGCTGAAAGCTGAGAGCTGAAAGCTGAAAGCCTCGACTGAGACCTGGACCGTGGCACAAAGACGGTGTGGCACAAAGCCGTTGCACGGATGAGGCGCTTTGTACCATAATGAGAGACGTATCAAGTGATTCGGGCCGAGGTTGCTGTCCTGCCAGAAAACGACAATGATGCATCAGCGGTGCAAGTCCGCCGGGCGCGCGAGCGGTTGGGGGAGAAGTTTCGCGCCCAAGCCGAGCAATTGCAAAAGCTTGAACAAGGCTTGAAGGAATTGCGCGGCGAGCACGAGCAGTTAGAGTCAGAGGCTTGGCATCAATTCGAGGCCCTGGAGAAGTCTAGACTTCCCTCTGCGCCAGTGCCCCTCGACGCCGTGCTCGCAGCCGTGCGCAACCTCCTCACGGCAACTTTACCCAAACAGGTGTTCAATAAGTTGACGGAGGAAGCTTGCCGGATGGGAGTTCGGGCGGTGGCGTTCGAGGTTCGAGGCAAGGCGGCCTGGGGAGCCTCGGCGCACGGATTCGGATCTCAACTCTCCGAGCAAGACCTGCGCTGCCTGGTAGTGCCCCTGAGTGTAGATACGCCGTTCCGCCAGGCCTTTGAAATCGGCGGGCACTTTGAGGGAAACCCCGATGCGCTGAAGAAGAACGCCAACGTCCTGAACCGGCTCCAGCCAGATTCGGGTGATTCGATTCTTCTTTTGCCGATTCGTTCGGCGGGCGCCGTTTCCGCCATCTTTTACGCTGACTCAGGAGGGAGAGGGGCGTTGCTGCCCGAAGCTGGTCTTGAGCTTCTTGCCGAATTCGCCGGCGCACAACTCGACCGTTTGATGGCATTGAGTGGCAGGGCATCGGCAACGGTCAGTCAAGATGCTAACGGGGAAGGGGAACCTGAATCGGCGCCCGGTCTAGCGTCTCCAGCAGGGGCTGCGGAGCCGCCCGCAGAGGTCGCAGAGCTTAGTGAAGCTTCCGCATCTCGGGGCGAGACAAGCGCCCCGAGCATCGATGAGCCACTGCCTCCTCCGCCTGCGTCGCCGTTGATAGAAGCGGGCGCGCCAGTTGTGCCGCCGCCCGCCGAGGCGCAGGCTGAATTGCCTGCTGCACGCGCAACGATAGGATTCGTGCCCGCTCCAGGGCCCGTTCCTGTCCTTGTGATGGAGTCCCAAACAGCAGTTGGTGTCCCGCCCGCCCGAGCCCCTGGGGCGGGGTTCGACGTCTCGCAACTCAGCGAAGCAGAGCAAAAAATACACAAAGATGCAAGGCGATTCGCGAGACTTCTGGTTTTTGAGATCGAACTCTATAACAAGGCGAAGGTTGCGGAGGGCCGCAAGAGTAAGGACCTGTACAGACGGATGAAACTTGATATCGATCGCAGCCGCCAGACCTTCGAGCAACGGTTCGGCAAGACCGTTGGTAAGCAATTCGACTATTTCCATGATGAGTTGGTGAGGACCCTGGCAGGTAATGACCCATCGCTCCTCGGCTCGGGTTATCCTGGTTCTTCCGTGTGAGACCCCATTTCAAAATCCTGGCTGAAGTCTGTTGGGCGCTGCTCGCCGTCCAAATTCCCGTTGAGGCGCGTCCAACGGCTGAGTCTGTTCCTGTACCCCTTCGCAAGCTGGCGGCTCGTGCGGAGAAACGATCCGCTTGGCCACAGTTGCGCCGCTACGCGGAGTCGCAAAAAGCGCCTGAACAACGCGCTCTGGCCTACTTCGCATTAGGTTACCGGGAATACGAGGCGGGTGAGTACCTCGCGGCTGCGAAGGACTTGGGTCAGTCGGCAGCGCGCCAGTTCTCCCTGGCTGATTACGCGACCTATTACTCCGCCGCTGCGGCTCTCAAGGCTAACAATCCAGTCCAAACGGCTGAGGCTGTCCGGGACTTCTCATCCAATTTTCCTTCGAGTCCTTTGCGCTTACAAGGGCTCGAGTTGCTCGCCGAGGCCCTGATTGATTCCCAGAAGCCACAAGAGGCTATTCAGATCCTGACGGGAGAACCCTCTGTGCGCCGGCACGCAACCCTTTCCCTCCTGTTGGCCAAGGCATATGAGGAGGCTGGCAACCTCTCACAAGCGGCGCGGGCATTCCAGGAGGTATATTTTGCGTTTGCCGCGTCCCCCCAGGCGAAGGAGGCGGGCGAGGCTCTCGAGAGTCTCCGTTCCCGCCTGGGCGCCGATTTCCCCCAACCCACGGAGGAAATCGAAGCCGCACGCGTAGAATTGCTCTTCAATGCATCCTTGTTTAAGGAGGCCCTTGAGGGCTACGAAGCGTTGCTCTCGTCCCGGCCGGCCAGCGCCCATGCGGACGAGTGGAAGTTGGGCCGGGTGCGCTGCCTGCTCCGTTTGCGGCGTGACCGTGAGGCGGACGAAGCGCTCTCTGTCAGCCTTGCCAGCCCTGCTTTGAACGCGGAGCGGCTGGCCCTGCGGGTGGAGGCTTGCGCCCGGGAAGACAACTCGAGCGGTGCCCTTGCGGCTCTTTCTCAGATTCAGGCCATTGACCCGCATTCTTCGTCGTTCGAGTCGGCGCTCTATTCCGCAGGGAATCTCTTCTTCAGGCTGGGCGAGTGGCAAAACGCAGGCCGCCAATACGAGACTCTGGTGGAGTCCTTCCCGCAAGGGGGCCACACTCAAGATGCCGGTTGGCGTCTGATCTGGTGTTATTACCTGGCGGGGACCCATGACCGGGCTCGGCAGGCCTTGCGGGACCGTTTAACACATTACTCGCGGTCAAGCCACACCCCTGCGGCGCTATACTGGCTGGGGAGGCTCGAGGAGGAGCAAGGCGACATCAGCGATGCTCAAGCGCTTTATTCCCTCCTCCAGAATCGGTTCGCGCATAGCTTTTACGCGGAGCAGGCGAGCTTGCGGGAGCGGAAACTTCCTGCCGACCGCCCCGCTGACGTGCCCTCGCCAAATTCAACCGCTTGGGAGGTGGCTCAAGAGATTCCTCCGCGTGACCCCTCACCTATTTCTTCCTGCCCTTCGAACGTGACAGCCGAGTCATTGCAGCCAGTGCTGGCGCTTCAAGCCCTGAGCTTGGATGGCCTGGCCGAGCAGTATCTTAAGGCGTCGCTCGCCATGCGGCCGGCGCCGCCGGAACTGCGTTTCTTTCTCAGCCGGCTTGAAGCCGGGCAGGGCAATGTGAGCGCTGCGATCTTCGAGGCAATCAAGATCGTGCCTGACTATCCCTCTTACGAATTCTCGGAACTGCCGCGAGAAATGTGGGACCTCCTCTTTCCGCAATCTTACTGGAAGCTCGTGCAACGTCAGGCGCGCGCCAACAGGCTTGACCCGTATCTGGTTATGGGCTTGATACGCCAAGAGTCAGCTTTCAATGCCCGCGCCACATCGTCTGCCGACGCCCACGGCCTGATGCAGGTCTTGCCGAAAACTGCCAGCCGCAGCAAGCGCCCGTCCAGGATTCGTTCCACCGGCGCGCGGCTTTATAACCCCACCTATAACATCCGGTTTGGTTGTTCCTATTTGCGAAGTCTGTTGAAGGATTTCGACGGCCAGCCGGAGATGGCGCTGGCTGCTTACAACGCCGGCGACTTTCGCATCAGGGACTGGTTGAAAAGCAATTCGTTCCGCGACTCCTCGGAATTTCTTGAGGCTATCCCGATTCGCGCCACGCGTGTCTATGTGGAGTCTGTCTTGCGCGACGCAGCTATTTACCGGCAGTTGCTGACGGGATCGGCAAAGTTTGCGATGTGCAGCAGATAATCCTAAGTCGAGAGGCTGGAGGCGGACGTCAAAAGGCAGAAAGCAGAAAGCAGAAAGCAGAAAGCGATCACTACCTCCACGGTGTCTGCTGGAAGGCGCCCAGTATACGAGCGCGGCAGGCGGATTCTGCTGTTTAGTCCTGTCCCTTACTGCTCGGCTTTCCCATTGAACTCTCGGCCCATGGTAATGCCTCAGTCTGGGCTCTGCAGGGCCGACCCTTGGGTCGGCCTGGCCGGGGCAAGCCCCGGCCCTACATCGAGTGCCGCGCCCGAGACTGATGCATTACGACTCATAGCTTTTAACTCTTGACTTTCGACTTTTGACTTTTTGTTGCCGGCTCCTGCTCGGGGTCTGCGGAGATGAACAAGAGAGGTGATGTGAAACCGCGATCAATAATCCTAGAGCTTGCCATTTCCCTCATTTTATTAGCCCCTCGAGGTGTTTGCAGACCGGTCGATTTCAAGGCTGTCATTCCAGACAGCATAGGCGTGAATATTCACTTCCTCAGCCCCAAGCCCAAGGAGATGGAAATGCTTGCGGCTTCCGGAGCCCGCTGGGTCCGCATGGATTTCGCATGGGACGAGATCGAGAAGGCGCCCTCACAGTATGACTTCAGCAAATACGATAATCTGGTCGAGACTCTGGAATTCTACAAACTCTCTCCTTATTTCATTTTTGATTACACCAATAGACTCTATGACAATGGCATGTCCCCTTACACGGAGGAGGGCCGCAGGGCCTTTGCGCAATGGGCATCCGCTTCTGTCGAGCACTTCCAGGGGCGGGGAATCATCTGGGAAATGTACAACGAACCGAACTGGAGATTCTGGCGTCCGAAGCCGAATGTCCATGACTACATCATGTTAGCTCTCGAGGTGGGAGAAGCTATTCGAACCGTGGCGCCCAGCGAGGTTTACATCGGTCCGGCAGGCGCCGTTATTGATTTCGGCTTCCTGGAAGCCTGCTTCAGAGCGGGACTGTTGAACTACTGGTCGGCGGTTTCCGTGCACCCTTACCGGCAACGCGAGCCCGAGAGCGTGGCGGAAGAATTCCGCAAACTCCGCGAACTCATCGCGGCCTATGCGACGAAAGGGAAGCAGGTTCCAATCATTGCCGGTGAATGGGGTTATTCATCGACGTGGAATTGGAAAGGCATGGATGAAGCGAAGCAAGGCAAGCTGCTGGCACGTGAATTCCTCAACAATCTCGCCAGCGGCGTGCCTCTCACCATCTGGTATGATTGGCATGACGATAGCGCCGACCCGAAAGACCCCGAGTCTCACTTTGGCATAGTTCGTTTCCCATACCAGCCCGACTCCCCTCAAGTGTACAGCCCCAAACCTGCGTACTTTGCGTTGAAGACCCTGACCAGGGTTCTCAACGGTTATCGATTCAGCAAACGCCTCCCGGTTGGAAGCCCGGACGATTATGTCCTCCTGTTCACCAAGGAGAAAGACGTTCGCGTTGTGGCATGGACAACTTCTTCAGCGGAGCAGAAAGTCATCATTCCTGCGAGCCGGGGACGATTCTCAATCACGGACCACCTGGGACAGAGTCTTAGACCCGCTGGGGCAGATAAGGGGAAACTTGGGATTGCGTTGACTGATGCCCCCCAGTACCTGGCGCCGAAACGCCCCAACGAGATCCTCCAGAAAGCTGCCGGTGTCCGCTAGCGGTCCTGTTCAGAAATGTCGATATGCATTGGCGGCGTAAGCACGGGTCGCATGGCGCGCGTAGGAGCGGGGTGGGACTCCTCTCCCGCCGCGGCGGGAGGGGTTAGGGGGTGGTGGTGATCCAGGTCATCTCCTGATCGTCCCAATTGAAGCGCCAATTAGGATGACTGCCTGGTCCCTACAGGGGAATTTCAAAGTTCGGTTTAAATCCCGAGACCAGGTAGTTTACCAAGGCATCCAGCAGGTCGGTGGCATAAGGATCGCTCCCGTAAGTTGTGGCAAGAGAGAAGGTGCAGATCAGGAGCGTGCCCTTACCGCATTTCGCCTGAATAAGCACGCCGACGTTGGAGTGAATCCAGCCGTAGAACATTCCCGCCAGCACATCGGGGAAGTCCTTAGGAGCAATCCCCTGCACGACTGCGGTGGGGGTGACCGCCTGGGCCTCGAATCCTGGCAAGGTATCAAATCCAATCGCGGTGAAAGGCGGCTGCGTGTTGCGGACCCAGAGGAAATCAGATATCCAGTTTCCCTCGTATTCTCTGCCCGCACGAGGAACAATCTCAATTCCCGGCGCCAGGGTCTGGCGGTCGCTGGCGAGCAGGATGACTCGGTCACCGGCCTGCAACTTCTTCTTGACCTCCTCGTCAAACGTTGAGGCAATCAGGACGGGCAGCGCTTCCGACCCGGTGGGCGCGGGGTAGTTGCGGGCCCGCATTTCGTTGACCAGCCGCCGCAGCCTGCCCGCCGGGTCATAGAACGAAACCGGCGGCGGCAGTTCGGCTTGTTGAGCCGGATAGATGTAGAACTGCAAGGAATTCTCCGCCAGGCTCTTCCCCTCCGAAACCATCTCAACCTTCAGTGCTTTTTTGGCGGGAGCGGGCACGGACGGGGCCGCGAATTCGATCTTGCCGAGGGGTGTGACAGAGGCGGCAGGTAGGCTGGGGAGCGAAAGCGTTCCGGCCAGCGATGTCCCCTCGACTTTCCATGCGATGCGGCCGCCGTGCAGAGCTTCCTGGCTGTAGTGCGAGAGCGAAACCTCGATTCTCACTGTCTCACCTGGAGAGTAGTTCCGCTTCTCGGTGCGAAGCACAACCAGGTCGTCGCGCTCGAGCTTGCCCAGTGAGTCGGCGAAGGCCTTCGGATTTCGCCAGATGTCCAGCAAGCCATTCGACTCCCAGTTTACGTCCGTGAACTCGGTGATGACGTAACCCTGGATTTCCGGATGTGACCGGATGGATTCGATCTCGTATTTCAGGGAGGCGTTTTCGTGCCACTCGGTGGCATCCGTCAGAGCGTCGAGACTGGGGAAGAGAGAAGAGTAGCGATAGTCAGCGTACCTCTGCTCGATCCCCCCGGGTTCTGTAATTTCGCTGCCTCCATTATGGCGGGAGAACCACCAGGGTTTGTCGTGGGGAATGCGAGGCAATCCCCAGTTGCCGAATTCGGAGAGCACCAGCGGCTCGTCACCCTTGGGGGAAGCGTCACCATAAGGACCGAAGAGCCAACCCGGGCGCCGGGCCAGGTCCTCCGCAAAGCGGTCAAAGTTGGCGGCGTAGTCGGGAATGGCGGAATAGGTGTGGTAGTCGGCCAGGTCGGTGGAAATATGAAAGTTGTCACAACATGCGCTGTTATCATCCACAAGCCAACCGGGTACGATATTCTTCGCTTCCTGGTAGGCCTGCTTCAGCCACTGCCGGTCGGCGGCTTCCTTCAGGTTTATTCCCCAGCTTTCGTTGATGATACTGGCGATGACGATGCAGGGATGGTTCCAGTCGCGCTCCACCATGCCGCGCAGCGTCTCCATGCTGCGGCGCTTGGAGTGGTCTGTGAGCTTGTCCCAATTGGGAATTTCGTACCAGACGAGGATCCCAACTTCATCCGCTGCCTGGAGGTAACGCGGGTCCGGGGCCTTGATGTGGCAGCGCAGCAAGTTCAGTCCCAAGGCTTTGGCCTTCTGCATTTCGTCCTTGATGTAATCGAGCGAGGGAGGCGTATAGATCGTTTCGGGATAGAAATCCTGGTCGAGCGCGCCGCGCAGATAAATCGGCTTGCCGTTCAAATAGAACTTTCCCTCCCGCGTCTGGAAGGTGCGGAAACCGAAGGGATAGTCGCGGGAGTCGCCGGAGCTGAGGCTGGCGCGAAGTGTGTAAAGCGCCGGCTCCGCAGGACTCCACAGCCGCGAGTTAGCGAGATTTCCCGTGAACTCGGCATTCGCCTGTAGGTCGCTGAGCTCTCGGGATGCTTGCCAGACCACCTTGCCGGCGGAGTCATGGATTTCCACACTGAGGTGGGTTGGGCCGCCAGTTTGCGCTCCCGAGGCCGGCGTCACGACAGGGACGTTGATCTTGAAGTCTCCATTCGCGGCGGCCAGGATGTGGACGGCGCCCAGGTGAACGCGCGGTCGAATCTGGATTTCGACGCTCTGCCAGAGGCCGCTGGTCTGGACATACCAACTCTGTTTCCCGTGCGGAATCTCGGCGTAGTTGACGCCCTCCACGATATTGGGTTTCGCTCCCGGGTCTGCCACCCGCACCGCAATCTGGTTTTCGCCCGCGCGCAGCCGGGAAGTGATGTCAAACTCGAAAGGCGTGTAGCCGCCTTCGTGCGTCCCGACCTTCTGCCCGTTGACGTAGACATCGGCAAGATAATCGACAGCTCCGAAGCGCAACACGGCCACCTGGTCCGGCGCAGGAGATTGAACGTTCACGGAGCGCCAGTACCAGGCCACCCCGGCGTAGTCCCGCAGGTCCGCATACTGGGACTGCCACGAGGATGGGATGCGCGTCGGGCGCACATTCTCCGCCGCCGAGAGTTTCTGGACGTCCAAGGCGCCACTGGGATCCGCGAGGAAGTGCCAATCCCCGTCCAGCGAAATCGTTGCGCACCGAGCTGGGGCGCAAAAGAGGCACGAACCGAGGAGGCATAAGATGAGTAAGTATCGACGCATGGTGTTCACCCGTATCCAGGAAAGCCGTAAGTATAAGCTGCCGGCGGGTGGGAATGCAACTTAAGTCGAGAGTCGAGAGTCGAAAGTCGAGGAGTTAAGAACGCTTCCGACCCTCAACTCTTGACTCTCGACTGTTGACTCTTGACTCTTTCTTACCTCCTGGAGCGCCGGCTGTGCTAGGATGGCGTGGTTCGAGAGTTTGAATCTTGGTCCTACCGGAAGACAGACGATGACCCTGAGCATTTCGACGCAACCGACGGTTTACCATCTTGTTCCTCCTGAAACCCGCGCGGAGAGGAACGGCGCAGCTCCTGCTTACGAGCTCGGCGCGCTGGCGGGGAAGCCCGTGATGATCGTGCTTCGTATCACGGAGATCATCGAACAGGAATCTCTGCATCTCTCGATTTGGGGTTCGCCCGACGGAGAAGATTGGGGCAAGCAGGCGTTATTCTGGTATCCCGAGAAGTTCTACCAGGGAGTTGCGCCTGCGGCTCTCGATTTGCGGCAACTGCCCGGCCTCAAGTTTCTCCGGGCCAATTGGGAAGTCAACCGTTGGGGACGCGGTGACCCGCGGCCGCTGTTCAAGTTTGGCGTCGAGATTCAGGAACTCGCCACAGAGCCCGGCGCAGCCTCCGACTAGTTGCTGCGGCAAGGTCGTGTATTGAGATCAAAGCCACAGTTCATAATCTGCACTCTTCTCTTGGGAATCTGCGTTTCCTCGGGGCTGGCGCAGCAGCCGGCGAAGGACCAGGCTCCGCCCAAGCAAGCCGCCGGCGCTCAGGCTGGTTCTGTCCCCCCGACGGAGACCATTCCTGCTCCCCAACCCGCCCAAACTTCCAAGCCAGTCAATGACCCGGGATTCATGGAACAGGTCCAAGTGAAAGCTCTTGCGCACAAGATCTGGATCGCGGAATATCGCATCACCGACCTCCTGACGCAGGTGCACCCGGAAAAGTGGAAGACCTCGAATGTAACGCGCAATTCCTTCAACCAGACGCTGGAAAACCTTCACAAGGCGCTGGAGGGGCTGGAGGAATGGCGCGCGCAGTTTGAGAAACGTCCGGATAGCATGTACTTCGGATTTCAGACCTACGCGTCAATGAATGCGGCGCTGCCCCGTCTGGATGGCGTGGCCCGCGCCGCCAGCCAGTTCGAGAATCCCAGTCTCGGCGCGCAGTACAGCCAGGCCGGCAACCAACTCTTTGACCTGCAACAGGCGCTTCAACCCTATGTCGCTTATCTCTTGCGCAACCCTGACCAGCTCCTTTATGTGGCGCAAACCAATTTGGCCGGATGCCAGAACGAATTGGGCAATGCATTGCGTGGGCAAGAAGGACCGGCAAAGCCCCTTAGGAACACCTTTGTTGAGTTCCATGTCAAGCGGCATAGAAAAGGCGAGCCTGGGGCAACCCACAGCCGAAACTCGCCTCCGGGTGGGGAGAAGAAGGCCGCAAGCAAGACCGAAAAGAAAGCGGAACCCAAATCCAAATAGAACATAGCGCCCCGGCCGCAGTAGACTCGATTGCACAGCCCGCCATGACGGGGGGCAGAGTTTAGCCTAGGGCGTGCGGAACTGTGAAAAATGCACGTGAGGAGGTCACGATGACACGCAATTCTTGGCTAATGTTTCTTCTGTTCGCAGGACTCTTGCCGCCCGCACCGGTGCGGGGGCAACTCGTCCCGGAGTTCAAGCCGCCCAAAGCAAACTGCTGCCTGCCATTCGCCGCGCAAAGCCTTGCCGACCAGTTGCAGGATTGGAATCAGATCGGTCGCTACCATGAGGACGATGTGCGACTTCAAGCTCAGCCGGTGGAGAAGGGCCGCGTAGTTTTCCTCGGTGACTCGATCACCGACGGTTGGAAACTGGCGCAGTATTTTCCTCGCAAGCCATTCGTGAACCGTGGTATTGGCGGGCAGACCACTCCGCAGATGCTGGTACGGTTCTATCCTGACGTGATTAATCTGCATCCTGCGGCGGTGATTATTCTGGCGGGGACGAACGACATTTCGGGCAACACCGGCCCCGCAACTCTCGAAATGATCGAGGACAATTTCCGTGCGATGTGCGAACTGGCGCAGGAGCATGGCATCAAGATGGTGCTTTGCCTGCTGCTTCCGGTCAGTGACTACACCCAGCACAAGCAGACAGACCACAGGCCGCCCTCTGATATTCTCAAACTCAATCAGTGGCTGCGCCGTTACGCCGCCGAAATCCAGGCGGAGGTTGGGGATTACTATTCGGTCCTGGTGGATAGCCATGGCATGCTGAAGGAAGGCTATTCAGAAGATGGCTTGCATCCCAACGAGCGCGGTTACACGCTAATGGCTCCTGTGGCTGAGGCGGCCATCGAGCGGGGGCTGAGAAGCGGGCAGTAAGAAAAGGGGGACTCGGGACTAGGGGCTGGGGAAAGTCTGAATTATGAAGTGTAAAGTAGGAAATATCGCGACTGACCACGGACAACGGACAACTGACTACGGACACTGTGTCAGTTGAACTTTGAGTTGCCGAAGCATAACATCAGGCCAGGTCTGTTTCGTAGAGGTTTCGCGAACAAAGGGGTTCGCTGATGAATTATCCGGTCTGGGAACCGTACATGTTAGGTGGGGGAATGGTCATTGGGATCATCGCCATTCTCCACGTCTTCGTTTCGCATTTTGCGGTTGGCGGCGGTCTCTTTCTGCCCCTCACAGAGCGCAAGGCCTATCGCGAGAACAATCCCGCCTTGCTGCAATACGTGAAGTCCCACTCGAAGTTCTTCGTTCTTGTCGTCCTGGTTTTTGGCGCCGTGAGTGGTGTGGGCATCTGGTGGAGCATCGGCTTGGTGAATCCTGAAGCAACGGCGACGCTGATTCACGTGTTTGTTTGGGGCTGGGCGATCGAATGGGTTTTCTTCATTGTGGAGATTGCCGCAGCCTTCATCTACTATTACGGTTGGGACCGGCTTGCCCCCCAGACGCACCTCATGGTGGGATGGATTTATTTCGGGTCAGCGTGGGCCAGCCTGCTGGTGATCAACGGCATCCTGACGTTCATGCTGACGCCGGGGAGATGGATCGAGACACAGACTTTCGCGTCGGCTTATTTCAACCCCGGCATGTTGCCTTCGCTGGTGGTGCGCACGGCGGTGTGCGTGGCGCTGGCGGGTGTTTATGCCCTGATTACCTCGTCGGCGGTCAGCGACGTTGCCCTGCGGAACGAAGTTGTCCGCTATGCCGCCAGATGGCTGCTGATCGGCGCGCTGATTATTCCTTTCGCGGGCATCTGGTACATCTCGGCGCTTCCCAGCATGGCGCGGGAGATTTCCATGGGCGCAGCGCCGGCCGTCACCATCTTCGCCGGGCTTTCAATATTCCTCTCCGCGCTGGTGGTGGCGTTCACTTACTTTGGCCCCTACCAGCGCCCACGCCATTTCAACTTGACCTTTGCTTTCCTGCTCGCTGTCCTTGCCCTTTCGACAACCGGCGTTACGGAATGGGTACGGGAGGCGGTGCGGAAGCCCTACATCATTTACGATTACATGTACGCCAACAGCTTACGCCCGGCGGACATCGAGCGTGTCCGGGAGCAGGGAGTGCTGAAGTCGGCGCGTTGGGTTCGTCAGCATGACGTGGACCCCAATGCCCTGGAGCGCACCGGTGAAGAGGTTTTTCGGGTGGAGTGCGCGAGTTGTCACACCGTAAACGGTTACAATAGTATGCGCTTCGCCGTCAAAGGCTGGAGCTGGGTGATGATTGACTACCAGTTGGTCCACCTCAACGAGTTGAAAGGCTTCATGCCGCCGTTCGTCGGGACCGAGGCCGAACGGAAGGCTTTGGGCGCCTGGCTGGCGAGTTTGAACCCCCCGCCAGCCAGCATCGAAATTGACCCTGGACCTTCTGCCATGAAAGGCCAGTCCCCGGGTGCGACTGGAGGAGGAGCGTCGCAACAATGAGTCCTGTCATCCCTGCGCCAGTTCCAGTGCCCTTGCCGGCGCCGCCCTGGCTGCTCGAGTTTCTGCTGGTGTTCACATTTATCCTGCACCTGCTGGCGATGAACTTTCTCTTGGGCGGGGTTATCATCCTGAGCGTTTCCAGCTTCCTTGGCCGGCGCGATTCCAAGCACCACGAATTCACTCGCCGCGTTTCCCGCGCCATGCCCTCCGTGACGGCCTTCACCATCACGCTGGGCGTGGCTCCGCTGCTGTTTCTGCAGCTCGTTTATGGGCAGCTCTTCTACACCTCCTCCGACCTGATGGCGTGGTATTGGCTTGCGGTCGTGTTCTTGGTCCTGCTCGGTTACTACGGTGTTTATTGGTATCAAATGCAGCACGACGAGCTTGGGTCAAAGGCGGCATGGGTGATCCTGGTGACCGCCATCCTCTTTATTCACGTGGCCTTTATCTTTACGCAAAACATGACGGCCATGCTGCATCCCCAGGACTTCTACAGCCTGTTTGTGAACGGCAAGGTCGGGACAATTCTCGGCCCCATCACCCTTCTGAACATTGCCCGTCTCGCTCACTTCATGGTGGCTGCGGTGGCCGTGGCCGGGTTGGGGGTTGCTTTGCTCTCCCGCCGGTGGCAAACGGAATCGCCGGAGCTTGCGGATTGGGGAAGACGTTACGGCGTGACTTGGTTCATGGGTGGGACCTTGGTGCAATTTCTGGTTGGACTCTGGTTTTTGTTCAGCCTTCCAGTGGAAATCCGTCAGGCCCTGGTGGGCGAGAAGCTCGCCGTGGGCATTCTGCTCTTGGCGATTATTCTGGCTTTGCTGGCGCTCTTGACAGCTCCCAAGAGTCTGTTGACATCGAGTGTGGCGATTCTTGGCACTGTCAGTCTGATGGCCGTATTGCGACACTTCGTGCGCAGCGCTTCCCTGCGCCCATACTTTGACCCACGCTTGCTGCCGGTGCAGGGCCAATGGGTTGTTTTCTCCATTTTCGTTGTCTTGTTGCTGGCCGGCCTCGCCACCGTCGGCTGGATGCTCTACGTGTTCTTCCGCCCTGCCGCCACTCGTGGGGCATCTTCCTAGCATTACTCCGCTAGGTTTGACTTCAGCGATGAGGCTTGGCGTGGCCAAGCTGCGGAGCGGCGGGGGACCAGTGACGAGTGGCCCGCCGTTGCGGGACGAGCCGGAAAGCCTCCCGCTTGCCTCACCCTCGCCGGGGGAGAGGGTGCCGGTAAGGGCGGGGTGAGACTCGCGGTTAGTCCAGTCATCTTGCCTGTTGTCCTCCGGTTGCATTCCCGGTAAGATTCGACTGGAGAGGGGACCGAGCTGAGAAAAGGTCGGGACCGGGGAAGCTTGCGTCGAACACTTACCTGTGATAGCGAGTCGGAAGCGGAGGAGGGATGCGAAAACTTCTTATTGGCGTGATCGTTACACTTGTGTTGAGCTTTCCCGTGGCCCGCACAAGAGCGGGGCAGTACCAGCCCGCTGTCCAGTCGGAAAAAAAGATGCTCAAGGTGCAACAGAAACAAGAACGGAAGGCGCTGAAGCACCAGCAGAAATACCAGAAACACTCCTGGAAGGGCGCGCATCTCTCCAAAGCGGCACGGGCGCAAATGAAGCACCAGATGCAGCGCGAAAAGCGGGCTCTGCGCGAGAGGCAAAGGAACGATCGCCAGGATTTAAAGGACCGCCAGCGACTGATGAAGGAAAGGGCGAGGCAAGTCCATTAGCCGTGGTACCGCCTCGCAAAGCCGGACCTGCTTCCATCCGGCGATGGAGTTGAGCATTGAGTACGGACAGCCGAGTGAGGAGCGATCGGGCCTCAGCAGTGCAGCTAAACTGTCGAGTACGAACGTCAAGCTTGCGTTGGGCTCTTCTCTCTCCAGTGAAGTCGAAAGGGTCTTGGGAGGTCGCCATGAAGCGAAGCGGCTGGTTGTTGGCGATAGCATTTCTATTGGTTCCGGTGCTGGCGGCGCAGGAGGCCCAAAAGTCAGGAGGAGAAAAGGAGCCACAGCCCACCCTCGGCCCCTCACCTGCGCCTGGTACGCAAGGTCCTCGAACAGCCACCGTGAACGACTACCGAAAGCTCATGCGAATTCGCAGCATCTACGTCGAGAAGATGGACAACGCCCTGAGTGAAAAGCTGGTCCTGAGCCTTGGGAAATTGGGCCGTTTCAAGATCGCATCCACGCTTAAAGAAGCGGATGCCATAGTGACCGGCTCATGCTTGGAGTCGCGCCGGCTGAAACGGGTTCACTCCGAGGTGTTCATCGCCGATCGAGGTGGCGGGTCAATTTGGCAGGATAACCTCTACCGGCCTTACAACCCTCCTTCCCTCGAGCAGGCCGTCAACGAAACCGCGCAGGTGGTGGCGGAACACTTGGGGGAGAGTCTCAGCGAAGCTGGAATGAAGTGAGCGCGAGGGTCAGGGCACGGCGTGTCGCATGGGGAGAGGGCGGCATTGCTCAGGGAGGTACCTTACGCTCACTTAGGACCTTCTTGAGGCTCGAACTGAATTCTTGAATTGCAGGGACTTCAGTGGCCGAGGCGGAAAGGCAAGGCGGAGCCTGTCCCGAGCCAAGGGAGTCCCGGCGCTTCTCACCGCGAAGCGGTGGGCCCCGCCTCGCGGGACGCAAGCCCACGGTGGGTTTCGTCCCGCAGGGCGGGATCGCCCAACCCCGCAAGGGGTTGTCCAATGCCTAGCCCCTAGCCCTCAGCACCTAGCCTCGGTCTTTGAACTGACAACTGAATCCTGAATCCCGAATCCCGAATCCTGTTTTCTTATGCACTTGCGCGCTTTCCGCTCCGACGATCTCGAAACACTCTACAAGATCGATCAGGCTTGCTTTGCACCGGGTATTTCTTATCCGCGTGAAGAGTTGAGCAGGTTCATAAGCCAGCGGGGAAGCAGGACATGGGTCGCAGAAGAGAGCGGGGAAATCGCCGGCTTCCTCATTGCCGAGCGCCAAGCGCAGAAAGTGGCGCACATTGTGACCATCGACGTGGTGGACCGCTGGCGCCGGCGAGGGTTCGGAAGCTTGCTGATGGACGCCGCGGAGCATTGGGCGCGGGAGCAGAAACTGCTGTTTGTTTACCTCGAAACCGCGGAGAACAACGCTGCCGCGCAAGCCTTTTATGAGGCGCGAGGTTACAGGAAAGTGGACAGCGTCGCGAACTATTATTCGGACGGTACGTCTGCCTGGGTCATGCTGAAGTGGTTGAAAGGGAAAGAAGCTGCTGGCGTCTGAGTGCTGGAATCCGGAAGTCGAAAGTTGGAACCCCAAAGCAAAACTTTTTGAGATTGACTTTCGGGGCCGAGTGAAGTTGAATGCCCAAATCTGCTGAGGGTAAGGAGGCAGAAGAAAGCCTACCTAACTGTCGAACTTCCAGGATCGACTGATCCGAGGAGCCCATGCCCATCAAACTGACATCATCCGATAGCAAGACCATTGTTGTTGGCGTCCTCATTGCTGCTTTTTCGCTCGCCATCGGTGTCAAGTACTTCTCTCATGCATTTCCGGAGGCGGCGATTCAGTTCCGCGTGAACCGGGACGACTCGGCTCCGCTGGCGCAGAAGTTCCTTGCCGAGCGTGGTTTCAAGCTGGACGGCTACCGTCATTCGGCAGCGTTCGATTACGACGATCAAGCGAAGGTTTATCTGGAGCGTACTCAAGGCCTGGAACGGATGAACCGGCTGACGCGCGGGCCTGTTCATCTTTGGCATTGGTCCCATCGCTGGTTCAAGCCGCAACAGAAGGAAGAATTCCGCGTGGACTTGACGCCCGCGGGCGATGTGGTGGGTTTCGGCCACGATATCCCCGAAGCGGCGCCGGGCGCGGCCCTGGATCAGGCTTCTGCCCGGACCATCGCGGAGACATTTCTCAATCAGGTGATAAGGCGGAATCTTGCGGACCTCGAGTTCGTTGAGACGCAGACGGAGAAGCGCCCGGCGCGCACCGACCATGACTTTACGTGGAAGCAGAAGAGCGTGGACCTCGGTGATGGAAGCCTGCGCATCGAGGTGGAGGTGGATGGCGACCAGGTGGCGAGTTACCGGGAGTTTATCAAGGTTCCGGAGCAGTGGGCTCGTGACTACGAAAAGCTCCGCTCGCGCAACAACGCCGCTCAAATCGTGGACGAGGTTTTCTGGATTCTGTTGAGCGTCGCCATGCTGGTGATTTTGATTCGGCGCCTGCGCGATCGTGACGTACCGGTTTGGATGTCTCTGGCTTTCGGTGGGGTAGCTGCCGTCTTGTACCTGCTTGGCCAGCTCAATGCCTTTTCCTTGGCTGAATTCGGCTACCGAACCACAGACTCGTACTCGAGCTTTGTCACCAATTATCTGTGGGACAACCTTCTTGCGGCGCTCGGCATTGGAGCATTTATTTTCTTGCTGGTGGCTGCCGCGGAGCCGGTGTACCGCGAGGGTTATCCGGGCCAAATCTCGCTGCGAAGATACTTCAGTTGGCAGGGCCTCCGAAGTCGCTCGTTTTTTATTGCCAATGTGGTGGGAATCGCCCTCACCTTCTTCTTCTTTGCTTACCAGACTGTTTTCTACCTTGCCGCCGACAAACTGGGGGCGTGGGCGCCCGCTGACGTTCCCTTTACCGACCTGCTGAATACACGATTCCCCTGGGTTACAGTGCTTTTCATTGGCTTCTTCCCAGCCGTTTCCGAAGAACTGCAGTTCCGGGCTTTCGCCATTCCATTCCTGAGGAAGTTGCTGCGCTCCGGGCCTCTGGCGGTGGTGCTCTCTGCGTTCATCTGGGGATTCCTCCACTCGGCATACCCGAACCAGCCATTCTTTATTCGCGGCCTTGAGGTGGGGCTGGGCGGCATCGTGACGGGCCTGATCATGCTGCGTTTCGGCATTCTGGCCACCTTGATCTGGCACTATTCGGTGGATGCGCTTTACACGGCCTTCCTTCTCATTCGTTCTCCAAATCATTACCTGATGGTGTCGGGCGTCGTCTCCGCGGGCATCATGCTGATCCCGCTGCTGGTCGCGTTGGTTGCCTATTGGCGTGCCGGGACTTTCAGCGAAGACGAGTCGCTTACCAACGCGCGCGAGGGCATTTCCAGGCCGGTTCGCAAAGAGGTCACGGAACCGGAGGCCCCTCTTGTCTATCAACCCTTGTCCCAAAGGCGACTGATTCTGGCCGTAGTCCTCACCCTCCTCTTCATTTTGCTGGCCGTGATTCCTGTTTATCGTTTTGGGGAGGGCCTCTCGTTGCAGATCACCCGCGCCCAAGCCGTGCGCGCGGCTGATGCCTCCCTCCGGCAGCAGCAGGTGGACCCGAGACGTTACCACCAGGTGGCGTGGGTGCGCGACAACGTCGACCCCTTGGCAGTCCGCTATTTGCTCGAGCACAAATCCGTTAAAGAGTCTGACCAGACTTACCGGCTGGCGACCCGCCTTGCGGCCTTCGAGGTGCGTTACTTCCGGCCGCTGGAAAAGGACGAGCACCTCGTCTTCTTGGATCCGAGCAGCGGCCAGGTGTTCGGCTATCGAACGTTGTTGGACGACAACGCGCCCGGCGCTTCGCTCTCGCCTGAGCAGGCCCAGACCCTGGCAGCAAAGTATGTTGAGGAGCAAGGCTACCGTCTTTCGGATTTCGATCTCCAGAGCTCGGAAGCGGAGAAACGGAAGGCTCGCGAAGATTATACGCTGGTGTGGCAGGCGAAAGCCGGCGATCCCCGCAATGTGGCAGACGCGCATTATCGCCTGGAGGTTGATGTGGCCGGCGACCAGGTGGTGAGTTTTGCGCGCTCCTTCAAACTTCCGGAAGCGTGGGAACGAGCGCGCCGTTCCTCGAGTTTGGTTAATTCGGTGCTGTCTTTTGCGGGCATTCTGGTGGGTTTGGCCTTGGTCGGAGCTGGGGTGGTCCTGTTGGTCATGAAGATCAGGTCCGGCCAGATGCCTTGGCGTCCCGCAGCGAAGGTGGGCGCTCTGATCCTGGCGTTGATGGTTCTCTCCGAACTCAACCAATGGCCAACTTTGGAGCGCCAGTATGTGACTTCCATCCCTCTCTCAACATGGCGGCTGTACATGGCGGTCAGCCTGGTCGTCGTTCCGTTGCTGGCCGGCTTGCTTTGCTGGTTACTGGCGGGCCTCGCAGCGAGCCTTTATCCGGAGGCTTGGCAACTCTTGAGAGGCGGTGCCCGGCGCGTGTGGCGGCGAGATGCGGCAGTGTGCATGGTGCTGGTCCTGGCCGCCAGGGCTGGCCTGAACAAGCTGGGCGAGCTTTTCGCCAGCCGTTATCACGCCTTTGCCCCCGTGGACACCGAAGTCTTTTCGGCAATGTTCAATGCTGCTTCTCCGGGCGCCGGCTTTTTCCTGCGGGCACTTGGATGGAGCATCGTCTACTTATCTGGGTTGGGACTGGCAATCTATGTCATTCGCCTGGGATGGACCAAGCGGGCTTGGTGGCTGTGGGCTGGAATACTGCTGGGGCTGGTTGGACTGGGGCCGGCGGGTGCGCATTCGGTTCGCGAGTTCTTTGCCGGCTGGGTGATGGGCTTTGTTCCGCTCGCGGTTGGGGCGGCGATTGTTTTCTGGTTCTTCCGCAATAACCTGCTGGCCTATTTGGGCGCCGCTTTCTGCCTGCTGGTGGCGGAGCCTTTGGTCTCATCGCTCTCACAACAAACTGCTTTCTACCGGTCGAACGGATTGCTGCTTGCCGTCCTGGTGTTCCTCTTCCTGGTGTGGTTGCTTCTTGTAGGCGGGGAAAGTGAGGCTCGGAGCGAGCCATGACCAAGCTCCATGAAATTGAAGTGCGCGTCCTCGGCTCGCTCGCGGAAAAGGAAATCACCACGCCGGATTACTATCCGCTCTCATTGAACGCCCTCATCAACGCCTGCAACCAGAAGTCCAACCGTGACCCGGTTATGGCGCTGGACGAGCGTGTGGTGACGCAGGCGCTGGACAGCCTGAATGAAAAAAGCCTGGCGGGCCAAGTGACCAGCGCGGACAACCGTGTTCCGAAATATGCACACCGGCTGCAGGAAGTCTTCAATTTCGATCGAAGAGAAATGGCCGTACTCTGTGTGCTCCTGCTGCGCGGTCCGCAGACTCCAGGCGAATTACGCGGACGCGCAGAAAGGATGTACCAATTCGACGACCTCGAAGGGGTGGAGTCCGCGCTTCGTCATCTGATGGAAAGAGAACCTCCCCTGGTGAAAAAGTTGGCGCGCCAGCCGGGCACGAAGGAGTCGCGTTACGCGCACTTGCTGGCCGGAGATGTGGAAGGGTGGATCGCGCCGGTAGAGGCACACCCGGTTGCTGCAACAGGCGATCAAGATGAGCAGCGGATCACGCGCCTGGAAACCGACGTCCAGAGCCTGCGAACAGAAATCGCTGATCTCCGGCAACAACTGGAAGACTTCCGGAAACAATTCTGAGCATTTGTCTCCCTGAGGCAACAATGCGGCAACGCTTCGGCAATGGATCAGCCCTTACGGTGATTCTCCTGGCGCTCATCCTTGAGCTCCTTTCCCCGTCGACCTCTGCGCGCAAGGTGAACGGTGGAGCGTTCTCCGGGCCGCCTCAATCAGCCTCGGATGAATACAAGGCCGGGCGGGAACAGATGGTTCGCGAACAGATTGAAGCTCGCGGCATTCGCGACGCCCGCGTTCTGGCCGCCTTGCGCAAGGTTCCTCGCCACCTGTTTGTGCCGCCGGAGGAACAGGGCGAAGCCTACAACGATTACCCGCTGGCGATTGGGCATGCGCAAACCATCTCGCAGCCCTATGTCGTCGCTTATATGACGGAAGCGCTGGAACTCAAGCCGCGCGACCGCGTGCTGGAAATCGGCACGGGCTCGGGTTACCAGGCGGCGATTCTGGCGGAGTTGGTCGCGGAGGTTTATTCCATTGAGATTGTTGAGCCGTTGGCCAAGCAAGCGGAAGCTCGCTTGCAACGCCTGGGCTACTCCAACGTGCAAGTTCGCGCTGGCGACGGCTACCGGGGGTGGCCGGAGGCGGCGCCCTTCGACGCCATCATCGTCACCGCCGCCCCCGGCCACGTCCCCCAGCCACTCGTAGACCAGTTGCGTGAGGGCGGGCGGATGGTTCTTCCTCTGGGGCAGTGGGACCAGGAATTGGTCCGCCTGCGCCGAACCCGCCAGGGAATCCTGCGCGAGGTTCTCCTCCCCGTCCGCTTCGTCCCCATGACCGGCGAAGCGGAAAAGCACCCCAACTAGATTTGCGGGTGGTGGCGGTGGGGCCTGAGGTCGATAATGAAAATTCTGGTTGAGATGTTCGGGGAAGAGACAAAATTCGGGATTTTGCATTCATTGGGATGGCCGTGAACCCTCCAGGGGGGAATCCGGAGCAATAGAGAAAAGATGCGCAAGGAGAATTATCGACATGGAGTAGCGGGGTGCGCAGTGAGCAGTGCATGGAGCCAATATGAAAACCACATATGGAATGAAAATCTCCCTCTTCGTTGTTCTTATTCTGTTGGGGTCATTCGCTCGTGGCCAGGAAATTGCATCTGCCCCTGCGGCCAAGGCTGCATGCGGGCCGGAGAACGTCAAGTTTGAGGTGAAACTGGTGGATCAAAGCCAACAGCCCATGTTGAATCCAGGAAGCAGCAAAGCTGTGGTCTACATTCTCCACGACTATCCCAGAGTGCCAATGGTGCGCCTATTAACGACGAGAATGGGCGTTGATGGCGCCTGGGTAGGGGCGAATGAGGGTCGTTCCTACTTTGGCTTCGTGATCGATCCTGGAGTGCATCACCTTTGCGTGAGCGGGCAATGGGGTAGGTTGATTTCTCCACCATCAATCGTACTGCATCGTGTCGCGGCGAGGGCAGGGGAAACTTACTACTTCCGCGTGCGGTTCCTTAACTCGGGGATAGGAGGAATTGGTTTCGACCTCGAGGCTGTGGATGAAGACGAAGGGCAGTTCCTGCGACAGACCTCTATGTACAGCACCTCGCATCCCAAATGAAGCGGATTTGCCGAGGGGGAGCGCCAAGCTGGAGGAACGCGATTACGCGCCCCGCGCGCCCTCCGGGCATGGACGCCACCGGACAGCACAGCCGGTGCGGGTTGACCATTGACCGTGAGCGTCTGCCATCCGATGACAACGCGAGGATTTGAAGCTGAAAGCCGCGGACCTGCAAAACAGGTCCGCGCTGATTCTGAGATGGTGCGGTTGGCGATCTCGCAGGTTCGTGCCTACCGGAAGGCGGTAAGAGGTTCCGAAGCGATGGCCCGTCTTGCTGCGTGCCGTAAAGGGACCGTGCAGGAGATCATGGCACACGCTCGGGCGTGTAAAGCCCTGAGTGTTGTCGACGGTGGTGGGGAAAGTGGTTAGAAACGGGCGTGCGGCGGTTCTCCAGTGGTCGGGTAAGGGGAACGTACCACCCGCCCGTTCGTGGCCGTCAAGATTGCCGTATAGTGCCAGTACAGGGGCGAGAGAAGGGGGTGGGATGTGTTATAATGACATCATGAAAATTGTAAAGAGAGTAGGGAGCGGCATCGTTGTTTGCGTGCTGTTAGCCAAGAAGCCCGATCTCCCGTTTGATCCACCACATCTGGATCTGAAGACACCGGTGCGGGACGTCGTGACTGTGTACGTAGTGTCAGCGGCAAGCCCTACTGCATCGGCTTTGCCGTGGATAGGCTAAGGAAGCTAAGGATGATAAGCATATGAAATTACGAGACCATCCGAAACTGAGGAACATCTGGTCGGCGCTCCCCTGGAGCGGCGAATCATACCGAGGTATTGGGAATCCGATGCCAACTCCAGGAGAAACCAGGCTTATCGAGCTTCTACCTGATGACGGCTCAGGCGACATAGTGTTAGTTGGAGAGTATCTTGGTCAGCGGTATCCCTGCTATTTTCCACCATTAAACGATGAAACATTCACGCTCAGCCTGAGGCGGACATTAGGGAAAGCGGTCGGACTCACCATTCTCCAGATTGGTGACCCTGACGTGGATGAGAAAGAAAACCAGTAATAACTGACCTAAAATAAATATCGGCTCAGTAACACAAAAATAGAGCACCACCAATTTCTTAGTAGTGGTACAGTTTGAAAAACGAGTGGCAGGGAACGTGCTAATGAGGCTCTCCGCTATCGTCTTCCCTATGCTCATCTGCGCTAGGCAAATGACTGTCCAAGACAACCAACTCATCTTCGATGCCTCTTAGATAATTGAAAATTGTGCGAAAGCCATTTGCCAATTTACAGACAATAATTGAGAGCAGCACAACTACGGCTATTAAGAGAACGACAATGCAAGATAGGAGTAATTCCGAGTCCACGCGACACCTCTAATTCTTACGGTTTGCTCTCAAGGATTTCTATTATCTTGTTGAGCCTGTGCTTGATACTCGAAAGGTGAACCTCTAGGCCGATGGCGATGATGAAAAGACCACAGCAAGCAATTGCGATGATCTGCACGTCTAGGCCAGATACTGGTTTCATGTTGAGCCTCCCGCCTTATGGATTGCTGAAAAGAGTGCTAATGCGCTTGTATAGTTTCTTACTACTTTTAACAAACGGAATTAACCGCTCTTGGGAATACTCATCTATGTTATTTTGAGTAAGAACCGTTATATCAACTGGGTAGTCTCGTTCTGGATTGCCCACACGAAGGTCAGACATTCCTGCAACCGTGACACAGAAGTGCGCCATACGAATCCGGGAATCTGTGCTCAAGCTGGATTTGTGGAACAACCGAGGAAAAGCTGTGGCGGCTGTTTTCCCAGTGCCAATGAAGGCATACCCGGAAGGATTTGAATTAGGGGCACCCTGGAATGGCAACGACCAAGAATAAACCGCTGGCCCATTCGCACCAAACCCTCCCAATAGGATAAAGGCCTTTTGATTCATCTGGTGATTGTAGCGACGACCTGAGTAAATTTCGCAGGTTTCGCGACAACATTCGTGGACGGCTAGAGCAATATCGTCGGAAAACTTGACCTTCCTTGCAACGAGCTGATCGTAAATGTCGTAGCCCACATTTGTTCCCGAAGCGGCAAAGATAAACTGGCCAAGCACTTTCAACTTGTGAACCGGTTCAGGAACCGCGTGAATTTCTGAGTCGAAAATCATTGAATCGGCTGCAAAGACTATCTCTTGTTCGTTGAACAAGGCGACTATTAGCGTCATTGGCCACAACTCCAATTCATCGACGTGACCTTGAAACGTGGGGGGCTTGACACTGTTCATGGGAAGTGCTCCTAATAGGAATTAGGAACACGCTGAGTTTCAGAGGTGGGAAGGAAGGCCGGTTCCCGCCGATCTTCCCCAGAGCGCACAGGGTCCCAATCTCACGATGGAGGGGATTTGTGCCCATGTCAATCGCTTCCACTCACTTCTGCCGCACTTCCTCTAAAAAGAGACGGCTTCCGCCGGGGAATCGAATACCAAGGGCTTTGATAGACAAGTGGCTCGGGACGTGGGGAACGTTTTCATCTTCTGCGGATGAGAAACGGGCACGTTCCAGCTTAAACTCCCACGTTCGAGCGATGCCGGTTTTGAACTCAGGCGTCAATCCTTGCTCCGACAAAACTATCCGCCCTTCATCGACTTCTCTTAAAACGCATATCCCAAGGTCCTCGGATCCACTCTCCACGTAGACGGACCGGCCAAGTAGTGTCGCGCCAGCGTTTTTCCATCCCCACAAGACTCGCATGGCTTCCGCTGACAAAATCACATTCTGCCTCTTCGCTAGGAGATTCGGATTCGACGTTGCGGTCGATCTAGCGAATGCGTTCGACTTGAGGTGCGACCGCCCATTTGCAGCGAGTAACGGAAATTCCTAACTTATTGATTTGTTTGGTCGGGGCGCGCGGATTCGAACCGCGGACCTCTTGCGCCCAAGGCAAGCGCGCTACCAGGCTGCGCCACGCCCCGAAATGGAATACCATATCATTTTGCCAAGCTTCTTTCGGGGTGTCTAGTGCGAATCGCGGCGGAGGGGGCTTACCTACGAGCTGTATTCCCGCTTCCCCGGGAATGACCGCAGGCAGTCGCTGGGCGGCTCCGCGTGTAGCACCCGCACAGTTCCACGGCAGAGCGGGGCCGCACCAACTTGGCGACCTAGTGTATGATTCTCCCAGCCCCGAGAGGGGAAGGAATCGTGTTTGTTGAGGGCTTTGAGAAGGGGGTGCAGAATGGCTCGACAGAAGATCCTTATGCTGGTTGGGGACTACGTTGAGGACTATGAAGTCATGGTGCCGTTTCAGGCTTTGCAGATGGTTGGGCACACCGTTCATGCGGTCTGCCCCGATAAGGAGGCGGGAGCAACGGTCCGGACGGCCATCCACGACTTCGAAGGCGATCAAACCTACAGCGAAAAGCGGGGGCATAACTTCGCGCTCAACGCCAGCTTCAACGAGGTGAAGCCGGAGGATTACGACGCTCTGGTAATACCGGGTGGACGCGCGCCCGAATACCTCCGCCTGAATGAGAAGGTTATCGAGATTGTGCGGCACTTCAGCGATGCCGGCAAACCCATTGCGGCCATCTGCCATGGGGCTCAGATTCTTGCCGCCGCCGGGATTTTGAAGGGCCGAACTTGCAGTTGTTATCCCGCCGTTTCGCCGGAGGTGATGACGGCAGGCGGCGCTTACGTTGACCTGCACATGGATGAAGCGCACCTTGACCGAAACCTTGTCACGGCCCCGGCTTGGCCTGCTCACCCGGCATGGCTCGCAACGTTCCTGCGAGTGTTGGGGACCAGAATTGAGCCCTAAGGGCAGTGACAAGTGACGAGTGACGAGCAGAAAGCAGACGACAGGCGGTGAAAGGGCAGTGACGAGTGACACGTGACGAGGGACGAGCAAGAATTCAGGATTCAGGAACTGCGGCCCCCGCGCCTGCTCACTCCTCATACCTGAGACCCGGCAGCTAATCTTCTGCCTCCCGGCTTCCGACTCCTGCTTGGCACTTGTCACTCGTCGCTTGCCACTTGCTCTGGACATGGGCCGTGTTTATGCGGTGAACCTCAAGGGGGTTTTCCTGACCTGCCGCGCCGTGATTCCCGAAATGCTGGCGCGGCGGTACGGCCGGATCGTGGACGTGGCTTCGATTGCCGGCAAAGAAGGAAATCCCACCCTCGTTCCTTATTCCAGCAGCAAGGCGGGCATCATTGCGCTCACCAAAGCCCTCGCCAAAGAGGTTGCCGGCCAAGGCGACATCACCGTGAACAGCATTGCCCCCGGGGTGGTGAGGACGAAGATCCTTGATACCATCGCGCCGCAGACGGTCCACTACATGATCAGCAAGATTCCCATGGGGCGCACCGGGAAGATTGAAGAGGTTGCCGCGCTGGTTCATTTTCTTGTTTCGTCGGAGGCCTCGTTCACCACTGGGCAGTGCTACGACATTTCGGGCGGGCGGGCTACTTATTGAGCACAGAGCCGCTTTTCCCCCGACTTTGACGCGACACTGCATTGAGCATGAATCTACTTCCATGCCAGACACAAATATTGGTAATGTTGGTGGTGTATGCGTTTTGAGATATTCGTGGCTCTCCGGTACCTGAAGGCCAAGCGGAGACAATCTGTCATCTCCGTGGTCACGGTGATTTCGATTCTAGGGGTCATGGCTGGCGTATGCGCGTTGGTTGTGGCTCTGGCGATTAACAACGGTTTCCGCGAGGAATTGGAAAAGAGCCTGCTGGGCGCCACCGCCAACGTCAACCTTCTGCGGTCCAAGAACGACGGAATCAAAGACTACGAAGCGCTGAGTGCGCGACTCAGCAGCCTGCCGCATGTGGCGGCGTGTGCTCCCGCACTCTACGGAGAAGTCCTGGGTTCTTTTCACTCGCGTGCTCAAGGCGTAGTCCTGAAAGGTGTTGATCCCCAGCGTGAAATCCACGTCGGTGACCTCCTTATGAGGCTGCGCGAGGGTACACTCGAGGGCCTTTCGCAGACTTTTGCTGACGCTGACCCCATCATTCTTGGCAAGGAGTTGGCCAAGTCGCTCGGGGCGTACGTGGGCGACACCATCCTCATCACCAGCCCCCAGGGTTATTTGACTCCCCTGGAGGTGGTTCCAAAATTCCGCCACTTCCGGGTGGTGGGCGTGTTTGACTCCGGCTTCTATGACTTTGACGCCACCTGGGCGTTTACCAACCTTCCTGCGGCGCAACGCTTGTTTGATTTGGCCGATGTGGCTTCCGTGATAGAGTTCAAGATTGATGACATCTACCGGGCTGCTTCCGTGGCCGAGAAGATTCGGGAGGCCGCTGGCAAGGGATTTGAGACCACCACCTGGATGGAGCAGAACCGCTCCCTGCTAAGCGCTCTGCGTCTGGAGCGCTTGGTGACCATCCTGACCATTGGCCTGATCGTGGTGGTCGCTGCCCTCAACATCTTCATCACTCTGGCCATGATGGTGATGGAGAAGAACCGGGATATTGCCGTGCTGATGTCCATGGGCGCCAGGAAGAGGCAGGTGTGGGCGGTCTTCACTCTTCACGGGCTGCTCATCGGCGCCTTCGGGAGTCTGCTGGGGCTTGTTCTTGGTTATGGGACTTCCTGGCTCGGGGGCCGTTACAAGCTGGTCCCGCTCCAGGCGGACGTTTACGCGCTAGCCTCGGTACCTTTTCATGCTCGCCCGTGGGACGGAGTTTGGATTACCTTGGCGGCGCTCAGCATCAGTTTTCTGGCGACGCTTTATCCGTCACTATCAGCGGCCAGACTGGACCCGGTGGAAATCCTGCGTTACGAATGAAGAGATTGATTCATCGGGCCATTGGGCCATCGGGTCATCGGGCCATTGGGCCATTGAACTATTGAATGGAGCAAATGCTCCGCTAAACTGGGTCACAACCGGAAGAAAGATTTGGGATGCCGACACCACCTGAGCAGTTGAGAGCGAGGACCAGGCAATTTGCGATCCTAATCGTCAGGCTTTTTCAAAGCTTGCCAAACAATGACGAGGCACGAATCATGGGGAAACAGGTGCTGCGAGCGGGGACATCGGTTGCAGCGAACTATCGTGCTGTTTGCCGGGCCCGCTCCCGAGCTGAGTTTGTGTCGAAGATGGGAGTCGTCGTCGAAGAGGCCGACGAGACGGTTTTCTGGTTGGAAATCCTCGTTGAGACGGGGATAGTCCCCAGAGTGCGAATGGAGAACCTGCTGGCAGAAGCCAACGAGCTGTTGGCGATTTTTGCGGCCTCTTACTGGACGGCAAGAGCAGGCGGACGTTCCGGGAAAGGCCAATGACCCGATGACCCAATGGCCCGATGACCCGATGGCCCGATGGCCCGATGACCCGATGGCTCAATCGTCTGCTGGCGCGCTCTTGCGGACCGCGAATCTTACGAAGATTTTCCGCTCCGGCGACGAGGAGATCGTGGTCTTCGACGATCTGAATCTGGAAGTTCGCGAGGGAGAATTCGTCGCCCTGGTGGGTGAGTCGGGAACGGGCAAAACGACGCTGCTCCATCTCCTTGCCGCTCTGGACACTCCGACGAGGGGTGAGGTATACTTCATGGGGCAGAGACTGAGTGAATTTCGCCAGGAGGAACGAGCCGCCTATCGCAATGTGCGCGTCGGTTTTGTGTGGCAGATGCACTACCTCCTTCCGGAATTCAGCGCGCTCGAAAACGTAGTGATTCCGCAGTTGATTAGCGGGCGTGACTTTTCATTGGCCAAGGGGCGCGCCAGGGAACTGCTGGGCGAAGTAGGGCTCGCGAATGCTTGCGCGCGACGTGTGGGCGAACTTTCGGGGGGTGAGCAACAGCGAGTCGCTTTAGCCCGGGCGTTAGCCAATCAGCCGGCTGTGCTGCTTGCCGATGAGCCGACTGGCAGCCTTGACCAGCGAACCGCCCAGCGGGTGATTGAGCTTTTGGAGAAACTGCACCGGGGTCATCATTTGACTTCGGTCTTAGCAACGCACAATCCGGAGCTGGCACGGCGTGCGCAACGAACCTTGCGCCTGGCAAATGGAAAGCTGACGGAGACGGTAGTTCCAATAGTTCAATGACCTGCTCCCCCCGGGGGCGGTTAGAAACTGGGGCGAGGGTTCCCGAGAGGACTGAGGAGCTATGTTTGAGAGGTACACGGAAAAGGCACGTCGCGTGATCTTTTTCGCCCGCTACGAAGCCAGCCAATTCGGCAGTCCCTATATCGAAACCGAGCACCTGCTGCTGGGGTTGCTGCGCGAAGATAAGGCGCTGACGAACCGTTTCCTGCGCTCCCACGCTTCGATTGAGTCCATCCGTAAACAAATTGAGGGACGAACGCCTGTCCGCGAGAAGGTCTCGACTTCTGTGGACCTGCCTTTGAGCCAGGAGTGCAAGCGCGTGCTTGCCTTCGCGGCGGAAGAGGCTGAGCGCCTCTCGCACAAACATATCGGGACGGAGCACCTGATGTTGGGATTGCTGCGGGAGGACAAATCGTTTGCCGCCGAGATGTTGCATGAACGCGGGCTGCGCCTCTCCGTGCTCCGCGAGGAGCTGAGCCGGGCACAGAACGAGAAGGCTTCGGCTGCGCGCCCTAAGGAGACATCCCTGCTCTCCGAATTCAGCCGCGACCTGACTCAGTGCGCCATGGAGAACCAACTCGACCCCCTGATCGGTCGCGAAGCCGAACTGGAGCGGGCGGTCCAGATCCTGTGCCGCCGGACGAAGAATAACCCGGTCCTGATTGGGGAGCCGGGTGTCGGCAAGACCGCCATCGTGGAAGGTTTGGCGCAGCGAATTGCGGATGGCGATGTGCCTTCCTTTCTCGCCGACAAGCGAATCCTGGGGCTGGATCTTTCTTTAATTGTCGCGGGCACGAAGTACCGCGGGCAATTCGAGGAACGCTTGAAAACCATCATGAAGGAGTTGATGGAGTCGCAGACCGCGATCATCTTCATTGACGAACTTCACACCCTGGTGGGAGCAGGTTCGGCGGAAGGCTCGCTGGACGCCGCTAATATCCTGAAGCCCGCGCTATCCAGGGGTGAAATCCAGTGCATCGGCGCCACCACTCCGGGGGAATACCGCAAATCGATAGAGAAGGACCGGTCCCTCGAGCGGCGATTCCAAGCCGTGAAGGTTCCGCCTCCAACGGAAGCCGAAGCCGTCAAGATCCTTTTCGGAATCAAGGACCGTTACGAGAAGTTCCACGCCGTCACTTACACCGATGAGGCCTTAAGCTCTGCGGTGTACCACTCCAGCCGCTATATTCCGGATCGTTTCCTGCCGGACAAGGCGGTGGACCTGATTGATGAGGCGGGAGCACGGGTGAAGCTTCGCCAGAGTTCCTTGCCCGAAGAGATGATCGACGTGCAGAAGCGCATCAAATTCGTCGTTCACCGGATGGAAAATGCCATCGCCAACCACGAATTCGAAAAGGCGCGCTTCTATTCGGACGAAGAACGAAAGGAACGCGAAAACCTCAGGCTCCTCCGTGAAAAATACAATATCGACGAAACGGCCATGGGCAGCGTGACCCGCGAGGACATTGAGGATGTGGTCTCCCGCTGGACGGGCGTCCCGGTGAACTCGATTAAGGAAGAGGAGAGTTCGAAGCTGCTGAGGACGGAAGAGGAGCTGCACAAGCGGATTATCAGCCAGGATCGCGCCATCTCGGCCCTGGCCAGGGCGATCCGCCGTTCCCGCGCCGGCCTGAAACCTCCCGGCCGGCCTGTGGGTTCTTTCCTGTTCCTCGGGCCCACCGGCGTCGGCAAGACCGAAATGGCCCGTTCTCTTGCGGCCTTTCTTTTTGGGAGTGAGCGGGCGCTGATTCGTTTCGACATGTCGGAATTCATGGAGAAGCACTCCGTCTCGAAGCTGATCGGGTCTCCTCCCGGTTACGTGGGTTACGAAGAGGGGGGCCAACTGACGGAGCGGGTCCGGCGCGCGCCTTACTCCGTGATTCTCCTGGACGAGATTGAGAAGGCCCACCCGGATCTCTTCAACATTCTGCTTCAAGTCTTCGAAGACGGACACCTGACCGACGGGCTGGGGAATACAGTGGATTTCAAGAACACCATCCTCATCATGACCTCGAATATCGGGGCTCGGTACCTGCAACGCCGGACGCACCTGGGGTTCCAGTCGGCGGCGGAGGGTGCGAGTGAGAGGAAGGCTGAAGATATGGTGTTGGCCGAGGTCAAGCGGCTGTTCAATCCGGAGTTCCTCAACCGGCTGGATGAAGTTATCGTGTTCAATGCGCTCAGCGACAATGATCTGGTACAGATCCTGGACCTCCTGGTGGCGCAGATGAATCAGAATCTGGAGCACAAGAACATTTCGATTACCTTGTCCCGGGAAGCGAGCCAGTGGATTCTGGAAAAGACTTGTGAGGACCGTTCCTATGGCGCTCGTCCGCTGCGCCGGGCGCTCCAGAAGTACGTTGAAGACCCGCTTTCGGAAGCGTTGATCCAGGGGGAGATTCAACCCCCATCAGTTCTGGAAGTCGTTGTTGAGAAGGAAGGCCTCTGCTATCGGTCGATGAATGACAAGCTCGTCGCGGCCACGCCACTCTCACGTTAGTGCGGCCCGTCCTTGGCAAAGCAGGAAGCAGAAATTCCACGTCGTCTGTGCCTGCCGGAGTTTGGTCCTGAGAGGGATGTAGGGATTGCTCCTGCGATTTCGAGTCTTTGGGCCAACTTCTGGTGAGTTCCCGGCATCGGATTCTCTGAGCTCGATCCAAAACGAGGGGGAAGACCGTTTCTTGAGGAGAAGTTCTGCCACGTGTAGACGAACGAGGACACGGTTTGGGTGGGGGTTCGTCGCCTTGCTATTGAGCTTGCTTTCTGGCCTGGCGCTTCGGGCGCAGAACCCCCCAGCGGAGCAGAAACCACCCTCATCACCAGGCGCTCCACCGCCTGCGCAGCCAACCCCAGGGACTCAGCAGAACCCGCAAGCCAAGCCCTCGCAGACCCCGCCTGCGGCTCCCCCACAGAAACTCCAACTTGAAACGCCCAAGGAAGCGCCCGCTCCGCAGAAAGCTCCTGAACTTACAACTCTCGGCGCGCCTACGCAGCCGCAAGCCCAGCCCGCCGCCCAGGCAACTATTCAGTCGATTGTTTTCCGAGGGAACCGACGCATTCCTGCTGCGACCTTGCGGGCCCGCATTTTCTCGCATCAAGGCGACGTGTATAACGAGAACATTCTTGACCGAGACTTCATGGCTCTCTGGAATACAGGCTTCTTCGATGACGTTCGGTTGGAAGTGGTGGATTCCGAAAAGGGCGGGAAGATCGTTACTTTCTTCGTGCGAGAAAAGAAGCTGGTCCGGAGCATTGATTACAAAGGATTAGGCAGCGTTCAGCAATCGGACGTGCTGGATGAATTCAAAAAGCGCAAGGTGGGCCTATCCATCCAATCCCAGTACGATCCTGTGACCATTAGACGAGCTGAGGTGGTTCTCCAGGAGATGCTCGCGGCGCATGGGAAGATGTTTGCTACCGTCCGGCACCGCACGCGGAATATTCCGCCCAACTCCGTGGCTCTGACGTTTATCGTGGTGGAAGGCCCCAAGGTCAAAGTGGGCAATGTCCGCTTCAAGGGAAACCAGGTTTTCTCTTCGCGCGAACTTGACCGCGCCATGAAGTATTCCAGAGCTGCCGGCGCTCCACCCTGGTTCTACTGGTTCCATAAGACTTACGATAAGGAGAGGATTGAGGCCGACCTCGAAAACATCCGCGACCTCTACAGGGACCACGGTTACTTTTACGCTCTGGCGAAAGAACCGGAAACGAAGATGGTGGACACCCGGCGGCGTTATCCGTTCTTCTTTTTCAGTTGGGGCCGGGGCAAACGGGTGGACCTGACGATCCCGGTGGAGGAGGGGTTGCAGTATCGCTTGGGCAGGTTTGTCATCCGCGGAAACAAGCTCTTCACGCAACAACAGTTGGCGCCTATCCTGCGGCTCAAGCCGGGAGATCTCTTTGCGCTGTCTAAGGTTCGGAAGGCCATCGAGAACTACACCAAGCTCTATGGCCAGTTCGGTTACATTAATTTCACCGCCTCTCCGGACATTGAGCCTGATAACAAGCGGCGAGTCATCAACCTGGCGCTGGACTTCGAGGAAGAGAAGCAGTTTATTGTTCATCGCATTGAGTTTTCCGGCAATACCAAGACTCGCGACAAGGTGATTCGACGGGAATTGCTGCTGAGCGAAGGGGACATGTTCAACTCCTCGTTTTGGGACCTCAGCGTCCTCCGGGTGAATCAACTGGGATTCTTTGATACGGTGAAGAAGGAGGACTACGAGATCACCCAGGACGCCAAGAACAGCACGGTTGATATTACTTTGAAGGTTAAGGAAAAAGGCAAGAACTCCATCGGGTTTTCGGGCGGGGTCAGTGGCTTGGCGGGGAACTTCGTGGGGATCAATTACGCCACCAACAATTTCCTGGGGCTGGGTGAAACCTTGAGCGTTCAAACGGAGTGGGGGACCTATCAAAAGATGTATTCGTTTGGGTTCACTGAGCCGTACGTTTTTGATCGCGCCATGACAGTGGGGTTTACGGTCTATCACAGCAATTACCGCTATGACCAACTCCGCCAGTTAGCGGCTGCTTACGGCGTCAGCCCCTCACAGCTCCAGACCTCCTCCTATCAATACTACGCGCAGAATTTTCAGCAGAATTCCTCTGGTTTCACGGCGTTTAGCAGTTACCCTTTGCGGCGCACTTTCGCGCGCCTCGGTTTCACCTACAGCTACTCCTATAGCAGCATGCAAGCGTTCAATGCGGCATCCGAGTCCTATTTTGAGGCTATCAATTTTCGTGGGTTGGCAGGTCCTTCGGCTCTGAGCGGCATCGTGTCCAGTTCCATCATGCCCACCTATCTTTATAACACCATCAATGATGCTTGGAACCCCACGCGGGGAAAGTACTTCTCTATCGCGTTGATGATCTCCGGATTGGGAGGCAACGTCTATACCGCTACCCCGTCCTTCGAATTCAAGTACTTTCACCCTGTCCGCAACAAACGTTCAGAGAAGCCGCAAGCCTTCGGCATGCACATACTGGCTTCAACCATCCAAGGATACGGTGGCCGTGTTCCCCCGCCTTTTTCGCGCTTCTACATTGGTGGCGAGTATGACATCCGTGGTTTTGACATCCGTTCAATCAGCCCCTTGGCTTTCTTTCCGGCGACCGGCCAAGTGTGTAACCGCGACAACTTCGGCAATCCTATTCTGGCTACCGGCGCCAATGGGCAGAAGGGAACGACGTGCGGGTCGTACACCTCATTCCCGTACTACACGCCGATCTACCCCGGCGGTGATACAGAGGTCATTACTAATTTTGAATACCGCGTACCGATTGCAGGTCCGGTCACCATGGCAGCTTTTTTAGACGCCGGGAGCGCTTTTGTCTTGCGAACGAACCAGCTCCAAATTGACACCTCGATTCCTTCCCTGCAGGCATTGAGCACCGAGTACCCGTACTTCACTCTGCCGACAAGACTCAAAATTATCTCAGCGACCAATTTACGTCCCCGGAGCTCAATGGGACTCGACCTGCAGGTCATTCTGCCGATTGTCAATGCGCCGTTTCATCTCTATTATGGCTATAACTGGCTCCGGGAGGATAACGTTCTGGTGGTCCCTCCCCAAGTCCTGCCACCCGAGACCATGTTTCCAAATCAGGCCACCTATGAAGATGCGTTGAACCTCTTTCGCGGTTTTCGCCTGAAGGAGCGCAAGGGGAGAGTAGGGTTCACCGTGGCACGCACCTTTTAGAGGCGAAATGAGTTAGAATGTGTTTTCGCAATTAGGACTCTACTTATTTGAAGGAGATCGAATGAAGACTCGAGTTTCCACCATTACTCTTCTGCTTTGCCTGGGAACGGCCCCGTCGGTTCTGCTCGGTCAGAGTTCGGGGACCTCAGGCAAGATCGGGCTCGTCAATATCCAGGAGGCGATTCTGAGCACGGCGGAGGGAAAGAAAGCGATGGCTGAGCTTCAGAAGAAGTATCAACCTCGCCAGCTAGATGTTCAGAAGCTCCAGCAGGACATACAGGCCATCAACGACCAATTGCAGAAACAGGCTGCCACGCTTAGCGACGACGAGCAGCGGCGCCTGAGCCGGGACCTGGAGGAGAAGCAGAAGTTTTTGAAGCGCACTACCGAGGATGCGCAAGCCGACTTCGCAACGGACAGGGACGAAATGTTTCGCCGCATCGGCCAGAAAATGGTGAAGCAGATTGATGATTACGCGCGGCAGAACGGCTTCTCCCTGATCATTGGAAGCGACCAGGTTCCCATCTATTACGCGGCCAAGGAAGTGGACCTGACGGATTCAATCGTCAGGCTCTATGACGTAGCGAACCCCTCTGATGCCCTGACTTCGGGCCGGCCAGCTACGCCTCCTGCGACGCATCCCGTTGCGCCTTCAACCGCTAAGCCTGCCAAGCCAGCGGCCAAGCCGAATCCCTAGAAAGGCATGGCTGAGGGGATATCCTTGCCCACTGCCTGCGCCGTTCCGTAGGGGGGGTGGGGTGTGCCCGGACGACGCCCGCGAACGTACCTTTCTAGCTCTGTCCTTTTGGTTCTGCGTGGATATTAACTCGGAGGATCTGGGGGAAGGCTTTTCGAATCCTAAACTCGAGTTCTTCTGTAATGTCGTGCACCCGAGCTATGGGTAGGGCAGGGAGCAGCGTGCAATGGCACCGGACGAACACGTTTTCCGCTGCTTGGTGCGCTTCGATGTCGTGACAGTCTAAGACGCCTGGAATCTCTCCGGCGATCTCCATCAGCTTGGGTTCCAACTCGGCCGGCGTAAGCTGGACGGCGTTCACCGCCTCCACGTTCTTGGTGAAAGGCTCGAGGTGGATGTTCACCTCGCACACTTCAGGAAGGCCTTGTTTGATGTCCTGCTCGAGCACTGTGGCTTGGTCGTGGGCTGTGTCCAACCGTAGACTAGGCTCCACCTCGAGATCCAGGATTACGTTGATGCACCCCTTCACCTCGTAGGCTGTCACTTCATGAACCTGGAAGTTTCTTCGGTTGGCGATGGAGCGGATTTTCTCCACCAGATCCCCCGTGGGCGGATCGCTGGGAGTGGTGTGAATAACCACGTCGGAGTCGGGAAAGAGTTCGTGGACCGCGGACTCCACCAAATCCGCCACCGCTTTTGCGTGCTCGAGTGACGTGTTGCTATGAAGTGCCAGCCTCAAGTCCACAAAAAGACGTGGCCCACTTTGGCGGGTCCGGATGCGCTCCAGCCTCAGAACTCCCGGAACCCGTGAAACAGCTTCAGCAATCAGGCTCGAACTGCCTTCCGGCGAAGCGTCAACCAATGCCGCCACAGTCCTTTTTCCGAGCTTCAGCGTGATGTAAACAACGATTCCAGCCACCACCAGTGCGGCAACCGGGTCAGCCTTGCGGAGCCAGCGGATGTTGCTTTGGTTGGAAACGTAAACCAGGATGAGACCCAAAATCACCACGCTCGAGCTATAAACGTCCGTGGAGAAGTGCAGCGCATCGGCTTCCAGAGCTTGGCTATTGTATTTTCGCGCCACCCGGAATAGCGCCCGGGATCGGAAAGTGTCAATGGTGACGGCAATAAACATTACGCCGAAGGCCGTGAGGCTCGGCTCTACATGAACATCATGAAAGAAGAGCCGGCGCATGGCTTCCCAAATGATCCATGCGCAGGTCACGAACAAAAGGGTGGCCTCAACGAACGCGGAGAGGGATTCGATTTTGCCGTGGCCGAACGGGTGGGCCGGGTCGGCAGGTTTGTCGGACACCCGGACGGAAATATACGTCACCACCGCAGCCACCAAGTCCAAGCCGGAGTGCATGGCTTCCGAAATGATTCCCAAGCTGCCCGTCAAGAGGCCCACCGTCAGCTTCATCGTGATCAACAGGACGGCAGCAACCACGGAGGTCAAGGCAACAGCCTGTTTTTCCTGCGTGGGAATCGTATGAACCATGTTTGCCTCGCGGGTCGCCATCCCTCTTAAGGCATTATAGAACGGCTGGGATAAATGAGAAACCTCGCCCAACAACGTTTCTCCAGGGGGACTGAAGAGGCTGTTGATCCGACGAACGGCGAGAACACGGGTTTAAATTGCTGAAATAGCCCTCCAGCATATTGTCGATTGCTGATTGCCGATTGAATAAGTGGTGTGGCAACTTCTTCCGCTGCCAATCGGCCCGCTACGGCGGGTCCATCGAAAATCGGCAATTCCAGCCATCCTCGGCCAAGTGATGATCGCAGAAATTTCTCGCAAGACAGTCAGAGTTGAAAGATCCACCCGGCACATTTCTGCAAGGGCGTTACAGGCGCACCCCAGCCTTTTCAAGTCTCCACCTGCATCGCCTCGAGGGCGGCTTGGAGTTGGCTCAGAGCGTGTTGCTTTCCCTGCCGCCGTGTCACTTCAATCCCCTGGGCCAGTACCTTTCGGGCTTCTTCCTGCCGGCCCTGGTGAAGCAGGAACGCTCCCGCCTGATAGTAGGTCGCTGAATATTCCGGATGGTGCGAGAGCAAGTATTCGAAATGTATCCAGGCTTCCGCCGGCTCCAATTGCGAGAGTTCAAGGGCGAGGCCGTACCGGGCAAACACGTCGTCTGGATTCTGGCGCAAACTCTCTCGCAAGAAATTGAGTCGATTCGTGCCTTCCATTTCGTAAGCGCCTCCTTAAGGTTTATCTTGATCACAATGGGCCGAGATTTTGCAAGCCCGAAGGTCCTCGAGCGATTAGCCGGCTTGCGGATTCAGGTTGCATCCCTCCCGATGCTCGAATAGTATATGCAACGCAACCGAACTGGACAAAGCCTTCCAGGCCTCTGGCACGGGCACAAGGGCGTAATCGAGTCTGCCTGGCAAGGTTTGTTGGGGTGCCAGAGCGAGGTTATTCGCGCCTCAAGAGAGAGCAGAGCATGAGGAACCAGAAGGCGAAAACCGTAGCCGATTCCCTTACGGAAACGGTGGAGATGGTTCTTCCGAACGATGCCAACACTCTTGGAAACATCCTCGGCGGCAAAGTTATGCACCTGATGGACATCGCTGGAGCGATCTCAGCCCGCCGTCACTGCCGGAGTCTTTTGGTAACCGCGTCGGTAGACAACCTGGACTTCGTTCATCCGATTAAGGTTGGCCAATTGATTGTCCTGCGAGCTTTTGTCACTCGCACGTTTAACACCTCATTGGAAGTTGAGGTCAATGTCTTTTTGGAAGATTGCCTGACCGGCGAGCGCCGTCAGACCAGTTCGGCCTTCGTCACTTACGTGGCTGTTGATCAAGACGGTCGCCCGAAGAAGGTCCCCCCCATAGTTCCCGTTACGGCAGAAGAGAAACGCCGTTTCCGGGAGGCGCTGGAGCGACGCCACCGTCGGCTGGCGCTGGCGGCCCGCGCCCATCGTCGATACTTCGAAAAGGAAAAATAGATTCAGCTCGTGGAATTCTTGGAGGCCGGTCAGAGACCCGCCCCTGATAGGTGGAGAAGCATATGAAGAACAAACGGGAAAAGATCTTCTCAGGAACACCCTGGGAGCCGAAGCTGGGTTATTCCCGCGCAATCAAGGTCGGGGACATGGTCTTCGTCTCCGGAACAACGGGGACAGACCCTTCCGGAAAAGTTCTGGCCCCAGGAGACATTTATGCGCAGTCGGTACAGGCAATTCGGAATATCGAGAGCGCCCTCAAACGCCTGGGCCTTGGCCTTGAATACGTGGTGCGCACCCGGATCTACGTTACCAAGATCGAACTCTGGGAGGAAGTGGCGAGGGCGCACGCGGAGTCCTTTGGCAGTATCCATCCAGCGACTAGTTTGGTAGAAGTCTCACGGTTGGTTGACCCGGAGATGCTGGTGGAAATCGAAGCCGTAGCGGTCAGTTGACTCCCGAGATGCTTCTGGCCCTCTCCCCCTTGGGGGAGAGGGTGGCCCGCGCCGGCGCTTTTTTCAGCCGGGGCGGGACGGGTGAGGGGGTCGAGCCGCCACAAGCCGCAGACTCTCTGGAAAGCGAGAGTCTGCGCTACCTGCTTATGAGTCCTTGCAAGAGAAAGCACGTTACAGTCCATCAGTATCCGGTTCCTGGGAGCGGAAGCCGGTCGTGGGTCAGCCCGACCCGCCGGCTGGCGCAGAGCGCAGCTCTGCGTTTCGGCTTCCAATCCGGTTTACCGCCCTTGTCACGCCTGTCTCCAGACGCCATTTCGCACCCGGCCAGCTTCCTTCCAGACTCCGCCACGGCGGCTCACCGTTCTTTCCCAACTCCTTTGAGAATTCTCGGAATTTGGGAGAAAAGGCTCGCGGCCTTCTGGACTTGTGGGTCACCTTTTGTTTCCACTTCCTCACCGGCGGAAAGGCCGGAAACCAGATTGAGCAGTTCGACCTTGATTCTTAGCCTCAGGTAATCCTGGTTTCTGTCCCAGTATTCCTCAGGCGTCCGAACTCCCCCTCGGCTCAGGAACTCCTTGAAATCTCCGAGCATGACGGCGTCCGGTTCAAAAGACCTATTCGCCCGCCCATGGAGTGTCAAGTACTCCGAGGCAAAGTTGGTAAAGGTCCCAGCCTGGTTCAAGAAAGCAACCCAGGGGTCAAGTTTGCGGGAGGGGATTTCCACGTCCGGCGCGATTCCCCCGCTGGGCGCGAGCGGCCTACCATCGTCCGTAAAGAAGTGGCCGGAGTTGGACCCCGGGTCGAGCTCACGGCCAGGCGTGGTTAGGGCAGTCCCCGGAAGAGGCCGTTGAATCGAGCGGCCGCTGGGGGTGAAGTATTGAGCCGTGGTCAGCGCCAGTCCTGTACTCTCACTCAAGGCCGTTACGGATTGTACAACACCTTTCCCGTAGGTTGACTCGCCGGCGATGACGGCGCGATCATGCTCTTGCAAAGCCGCCGCGAGCACCTCTGCCGCACTGGCCGTATCGCCATTTACCAGGATGATCAAGGGCAAGTCGAATTGCTTTGAAGCGGGAGTTGTACGGTGGGCTTTTTCCGGCGATGACCGGCCGCGCATGGTCATCACCAACGTGTCGGGTCTCAGGAAAAGACTGGCGACGCCAATTGCTGCGTCCACCACGCCGCCGTGATTGTCGCGCAGGTCGAGCACGAGGCCTTTAAGGGGCGGCGTCGCAAGCTGGACCACGGCGTCCAAAACTTCCTGCGGGGTTTTCTGCTCGAACCCGCTCAAGTGGATGTACCCGATTCCGGGCGACAGCAAAAACGATTTATCCACGCTGGGCAGGGCCACCTCCGCTGGTTTCAGTTCGAAATCCTGCGAAACGAACTTCCCTGGGTGGATGACGCCCAGGCGGACTGGGTGTGAGCGGGAGCGCCGCAGGAGCTCTACCAACGATTGAAAGTCTACGCGGTCTACGCGAGTACCATTGATTTCTACTATTTCATCGCCCGGCCCCAGCCCCGCGCGCCACGACGGGGAGCCTTGAGCGGTCTGGAGCACCAGTATTTTCCCCGGCGTTACATACAGGATAGAACCGAATCCCAGCGCCTCACCACGGGCCTGTTGCTGCAAGAGTTCGAATTGCTCGCGGTCGAAGAAGGCAGAGAAGGGATCAAGAGTGGATAGCATGCCCCGGATGCCCCCATCAAGAATCGCCCCATCGGGATCAACTGCCTCCGAGAAGTTTTGTTGAATGGCGCTGTAGGCTTCCGTAAACCTCAGGCTTTCGACGGTGAGATCGTCAGAGGGGAGAGAACTCTGAGGTGAAGCGTCGGCAACATTCATGAAGATTGCAGCCGCGAAAAGACTGTTCGTAACGAACTTTGCCCAGCGCTTCAACTTGTCAGAACCATCCTCCCTATTCAGTATAACCCAGATGCAATCTACCCATCGCGAGTGCTAAGATGTTTCCAGGGGGCCTTGTGCCGTTTGTGCATGGAGACCGTTTCAGCCGTACGGGGTCTCGCTTTGACGAGCCATGGGCTTAATGAGTTCGCGTGCCAGGTGTATGCTATTGCTTTAGTACGTTTCATTTAACTTTGGTGCTTTGAGATAGATTGAAGAAGACAACAATCCCCCCTTGGGCAGTTCCAGGGCTGAGCCTGCGGCTGGTTTTGCGCCTCAGGGTCGAGGCCCGCCTGCATAGTGTCAGCAATATCACCTTTCATAGGAGTTTCGGCAATGGAGAATGAGCGAGACGTAACCCGCCGCGATTTCTTGAAGACGGCCGCCGCCGTGGCTGCGGCTTCCGCACTCCCGAGTGTGGGAGCGCCCGCCATTCTGGCAAATCCTAGTCCCAACAATGTTGTCAACTATGGAATGATTGGCACGGGAACTGAGGGGTGTACATTGCTCAAGTTCCTCGCGACCATTCCAGAGGGCCGGTGTATGGCCACCTGCGACATTTATCCCCCCAATCTGAAGAAGGGCGTTGAAACCATCGGGTCGAATCCTCAGACGTACGAAGACTACCGCAAGATGCTGGAGAGGAAAGACCTCGACGCGGTCATGGTCGTGACGCCGCTGAATCTCCATGCCCAAATGGTGATCGATGCCTTGAGTGCCGGCAAGCACGTCTTCGTCGAGAAGACCATGTACTTCAAGGAGGATGAAGAGGATAAAATCCGCAAGGCATCGGAAGAACATCCGAAACAAGCGCTGCAAGTCGGACTTCAACGCCGCTCCAGCCTCCTCTACCAGGTGGCCATCGAAATGATTCGCAAAGGCGCGCTGGGCAAAGTGATGTTCGTGCGCGCGAATTGGCATCGCAACAGCAACTGGCGGCGGCCCGTGCCCGACCCCAAGTTCGAGCGCCTTCTCAATTGGCGAATGTACAAGGAATATTCGGGCGGATTATTTGCCGAATTGGCGTCCCACCAGTTGGACGTGGCAAATTGGGCCATCGGGGCGAAACCCGTCTCGGTGGTTGCGACCGGTGGAATCGACTATTGGAAGGACGGGCGCGAAGTCTGCGATAACATCCAGGCGATTTACGAATACCCAGGCGGCCAGAAATTCTTGTGGAGCGGCGTGCTCTATAACGAGCATTTCCAGTTCGAGGAAGAAATTATGGGTGATCAGGGGACGCTGATTATCACCCTGGGGAAGGGAATGTTCTATCGTGAACGAGTGGCCAAAGTTTCGAAAGCCGGCTTGACGGAAAACTGGTGGGCAGGCGCCACAGTGGCGAAGGCGGCTGCGCAAGAAGGCATCCCCATCTTCCCCGAGCACGTCGGCAACGGAGAGGCTGCTTTCGTTGACCGCGAATTGCTCTATGCCAAGCGCTGGCTGGCGTCGATGGGGATCTACAAGTACGAGGAACCGCATGACCCCTGGTGGAGTGAGATGTCAAATTTCCTTGCTAGCATCCGGGAGGGGAAACCGGTCGTCGCTCCGCTGGAAATTGGCGTGGCGGATGCGCAGGGCGTACTCTACGGCAATCGTGCGGTCGAGACGGGCCAAAAGGTGTTCTGGCCAAAGAAAGAGAGTAGTAAAGTATGAATAGTAAATAGTGAATAGTGAATTATGAATTATGAATTGAAGGATGATAACGGACGTGGCGCGCAAGATAGACCCTGCGTCCGCAATTCACGATTCACCATTCACTATTCACCATTCACTATTCACCATTCACTATTCACCATAATCTTGCTCGTCACTCGTTCTCGCCTTGCGGGATCACTCGTCACTGCCCTATCGATTGCCACTGCTGTGGGCGGGCACGGGGCGGAAAATGTGGTCCGCTATGAGGCCTCCCACGAGAGCATGGGCACTGTTTTCACCGTGGCTGTTTACGGCCGGGACCGGACTTTCCTCTCGGAGGTAGTGGAAGAAGTCTTCGAGGAAGTTGACCGGCTGGATGAGCAGATGAGCAACTACAAGCCGGAGAGCGAACTTTCAGCCATCAACCGTGAGGCCGCGAGCCATCCCGTGGTCGTTGAGCCTGGACTGTTTCGTTTACTCGAAATCTCTGTTCGCAGGAGCGAAGAGACGGACGGCGCCTTTGACATCACCGTCGGCCCGCTGATGAAGTCTTGGGGTTTCTTCCGCGGCCGTGGCCGCCTGCCAACGCGGGCTGAAATCAGCCAGGTCCTCAAGCGAGTTGGGTACCAGCATCTGAAATTGGATGCCGAGCGGCGGACGATCCGATTTGACGAAGAGGGGGTCGAAATCGACCTAGGGGGAATCGCCAAGGGTTACGCGGTGGATCGCGCCGTGGAGATCCTTCGTTCCAATGGGATCACCTCGGCGCTTGTCTCCAGTGGCATGAGCAGCATTTACGCCCTGGGCTCTCCTCCCGGAGAGCACGGGTGGAAGATTACCGTGCGCGCCCCCTGCGATGCGCACAAGGCTGGGGATGTTCTCCATCTCCAGAACTATTCGCTTTCCACGTCGGGGAGTTACGAGAAGTTTTTGAAGATCGGTGGCAAGAACTATTGCCATATTATGGATCCGCACACTGGTTGGCCGGTTGAGAATATGCTCTCCACGGTGGTGTTGGCGCCCACCGGTACGGATACCGACGGACGTTCGGCTGGCTTTTTCGTGATGGGGGTCAAGCGTAGCCGGAAGTACCTCTCTGTCCACCCCAATCTCGCCGTTGTTTTCTATCTTCCGAGCGGAGCCCCACCTGAGTACAAGCGCGTCATGCTTCGCTCTGATTCCTACAGCATTCCTGCCGATAGTATCGTGGAGATTGACCGTTAGTACTGCTCCCTTAGGGCCAGTTTTATAGACCCCAACTCCCTAATCCCTACTCGCTACTCCCTGTTCTTCAAATCCCTAGCACCTGGTCTTCCAGCCCCCAGCCCCTGGCACCTGAGACCTGTTCTTCGGCTCGTCCCGCCACGGCGGGGCACTCGTCACTTGTCACTGCCTTAATCCGCCGGCCTGTCCTCCCTGGAGTTAAGATTCCATCGACTCCAGGGGGGCAGTGCCGAGGAGAGGGTGCTACTTGCTTTCGACCCGCAGGTTGTCAGTCAGATTGAAATAAGTGGCCGCCAACCGCGCGTCCGTCTCTGCCTTGGTGCGATCCATCTGCGAGGCGACCACGCCTTCGAGGGTCACATTACCGTTCTTCACGATGATGTGGATAGGCGGAAGGGCTTGGTTGCCGTAATGAATGAAAAACGGGTCGTTGTAAATAGCTCGCGCGATGGCTTGGCGCAAGCTGTCGTCGTATTCAGAAGTTGGGAGGACTTCCAGGTTGTTTTCAAGTTCCGCCACTCCCTTGACGTGGGCAAGGAAATTGCCAATGTCTTGCTTTTTGAAGGGTTGTGTGACTTGGCCATTCACAGCCAGCCGCTCACCCTCGACGTCCAAGGTGATGTTATCGAAAATGGTATACGCGTAGTATGTAACGATATCTTTCCGCGCCTGCTCACCGATCTGGCGAGGGGTTACGTCCTCGGCGTGAACGTTGATGTTGTCGACGACGCTGGTGACATCGTCCACCTTGCGGGCGGCGTGTTCAGCATCCATTTTGACACCCAGGCTATCCACTGTCCCGGTGAGTGTGGCAACGCCGTTTTCAAAGCTCACCTGAACGTCGCCGTGCTTGAACACCTGGGCGTGGTAAAGCTTGTCCTGAATCATCGCGGTAATCTGTGCAGGGGTGATGTTGTGTTTTTCAGCAAAGGTTACTTGGACCGCGATCGCCAGCATTATTGGCGCAAGAAGTAGTTTTGCGTTGCGCATTGTCATCCTCCTTGACCCTCCGCTTTGATCGATCTGCGACGGGTCACTGCTGTCCGGTTCCGGGCTTAACTTCCATCTGTCTTTCGCCGATCCCGAGCCCTGGCGGAACCAGCAGTCACCCATATTGACGTGTCAGACTGGGCAGAGGTTGCATGCCGAAACCCGAGTCCGAGCCAAAGTCGCTATCCAACCCGAATTCGGAAGTCGGCAGCCGCCGGTCGAGCCGAATCACTTGATTAGAGGCCCGTTTGACGCAGATGCCGGAGGAACAAAATGGTGCGGGGCCGGGCGTAGGGGCACAGCGCGCTGTGCCCCTACAAGATGCACATCGCACCCCCGCTAACTTCCGAATTCGGGTCTAAGCGGAAGGATAATATGTGGCGGGCAATTAACGTGCGGTCTCCAAAGCCTGGAAGAATCTCTCTGAGGACAAAGTGCGCTCTGCAATCGCACTGGGGGCTTTCAGTCGCTGGTAGATAGTAGGGCGTATGTGGGGAGAAGATGCTATCCCTGCATGCCACCTTCGTGACAAATGGTACGTAAGAAACAGAAGGAAGAAGGCAATCCGTAATTCAGAATTCAGAATTCAAAACTGCCCGAGCTCCTAAGCCCCAGTCTCTTCCCCCTCCCCACCTGCTACCTATCCTCACTCATGCCCGATATCGCGATGCGAAACTCTGGTCTTATACCCCGCACCGACCAGGGCGTGACCTACCTTCTCTGCGATGGCGACCGAGCGGTGACGCCCACCCGTGCAACCAATCGCAATGGTAAGGTAGCTCTTGCCTTCCTTGACGTAATTGGGAAGAAGGTAGATAAGCAGATCCATCAAATGCTTCATGAACTCCTGGGTGTGTGGAGAAGAATCCATATAGCGTTGGACAACCGCGTCTCGCCCCGTTTTGCTCTTCAGCCTCGGGATATAGTTTGGGTTGGGGAGAAAACGCGCGTCGAAAACCAGGTTCGCATCGGCAGGTACGCCGAAACGAAACCCAAACGAAACCACGGAAACCAGGATGGCTCGGCGTGCCGACAATCCGCCGAATTGCCTCTGGATGAGTTCTCGCAGTTCATAAACGTTCATCCGGGTGGTATCAATTGTGACATCAGCCAGTTGGCGCATGGGCTTCAGCAGTTTGCGTTCCAGCCGGATTCCCTCGCGCACCGGCAACTCGCGCCCCAAGGGGTGGGGGCGGCGGGTCTCCTCGAAGCGACGGATCAAAGCCTTGTCGGAGGCCTCCAGGAACACCAGTGACAAATTCAAGTGGCGGTTTCTGAGGTCTTGATAGAGGGCGGGGAGTTGCCCGAGCGCCGCGCCTTCTCGAATGTCCACTACCACGGCCGCAAGCTGTATCTTGCTCCCCCCTTGCTGACTCGTTTCCGTAAAGCGGGCGATTAAATCAATGGGCAGGTTGTCTACGCAGTGATAACCGAGGTCCTCGAAGGCCTTGAGAACTGACCCCTTGCCGGACCCGCTCATCCCGGTGATCAGAACGAAGTGTTTCCGATGCTTTTTGGCGGCCGCAGTCATAGAAAAGCAGAAAGCAGAAGGCAGAAAGCAGAAGGCGGTGACCAGGATGTTGCGTTGCTAGCTCCGCCGATGGTTTGTCGTCCCCTCGAGTAAGGTGATGGCCTGCACACCTGGCTTTCAGCGAATTTCTCGCCCACTACCTTCTGCTTTCTGCCTTCTGCTTTCCGCCTTTTCAGGGTTCGGGTTCGATCAATCCCAGGTTGCCATCTGGGCGGTGGTAAATGACGTTGACACGCTCGGTCTCGGGATTTCGAAATACCACAGCGCCGGCGCGCGACTGGTCGAGAGCGGAGATCGCTTCTTCGATGCTCATAGGTTTGATCGGAACTCGCTCGGCCTCGATCGTGCGGCGTTCTTCGTGGTCAATGCGCTCCAGGCCCAGAACGTTCAAGACGACCGTGGTGGCAGGCTTGGGACGGCGCTTGCGGGTGCGCTTTCTCTCCAGCAGGCGGACGGCCTGCCGTTCCAGCTTGTCCAGGGCCCCGTTTAGGGAAATCCGGGGGTCACCCGACTCTTCGACGCCCACTAGGGTGTGATCGCGAAATTTCAGGGTGACTTCTGCGACGCGGCGGTGCTTTTCCGCCGTCAGGATAACGTGCATCTCATAGGCATCGCCCAGAAGGCGGCTAATCTTTCGCAGTCTTCCCTGGGTGTACTGACGCAAGTCGTTGCCGATCTCCATCTGTCGTCCGGTAAACTCAACATTCATGAGTGAACCTCCTCGAGACTTGAAGGGAGGAACAAGCGAGCGGCGGAGTTCTTCAAGCTTTTACCCTGCGTTGGTGGGTACTGGGTATCCGCATGTCCTCGCGGTACTTTGCCACCGTCCGGCGGGTTACGCAATAGCCGACCTTCCGCAACTGCTGCGTAATTTGCTCGTCGGTAAGCGGCCTTGCGGGGTCCTCTTCCTCGATCATTTTCTTGACCAGGCGCTTGAGGTTGATTAAGGAAGTCGCTGCTCCCGAGGGTCCTTGCACTGCTTCCGAGAAGAAATAGCGCAATTCGTAGACACCTTGCGGGGTGTAAGCATACTTGCTCGCGACGGCACGGCTGACCGTGGAAGGGTGAACACCCACTTCCTCTGCAACCTCCTTAATCATCATGGGGCGAAGGTAATCAATTCCTCTGTCCAGGAATTCAGTCTGTCGGCGAATAATCGTTTCACAGACCTTGACGATCGTCTGTTTGCGCTGCTCGATGTTCTTGATGAGTTGAATTGCCGAGGTGAACCGCTCTTTAACGTAATTGCGCACCTCCCGCGTCGTGCTGTCCTCTCCCAGCAGGCGGCGGTAATGGTGGCTGAGTCGCAATTGGGGAAGGCCGTCCTCGTTCACGACCACCTGATAACTATCGCCTGATTTCACAAATGCCACGTCGGGTTCGATGAGCCGCGCCTGCGCGTTGTTGTAACGCTGGCCGGGCCGCGGATCCAGCTTGCGGATAAGCTCCACGCAGCGCTCAACGGTTTTAACGGGACGGTCGAGGGCCCGGGCGATCTCCCGGTACTGCTTGTTCTGGAGCTGTTTGAGGTATCCCGAAACGATCTGTTGCGCCAACGTATTGTCAGGGGCAAGCGTGTGCAGTTGGATCAAAAGGCACTCACGCACGTCCCGGGCTGCCACCCCCACCGGATCGAAAACCTGAATCAACCCCAAGGCTTCCTGAACATCTTCCAACGAGTGCCCGCCGGTTTGCGCAATCTCTTCCAGTGGAGCTGTAACGTAGCCGTCTTCATTCAAATTGCCGATGATGGAATCGCCTGCCTCACGGACGGAATCCGAACACACGGAAAGGCTCAATTGCCACTCCAAGTGAGCAGACAAAGAGGTGGGTTGGGAGAGAAAATTCTCGAAAGAAGGTCTCTCGACAACCTCGGATTCAGGAGATCTAAATCCGGGGTCAAGGTAGTCGTCGAAAAACGACCCGAAATCGATCTCCTCAAACGAATCCTGATGGTCGCCGTTTCGGGCCACGTGCTCCGAAGAGGGTGAAGCTTTGTTAGCACTTTCCGTCTTCTTGTCGACTTCATCGATGGTCGGAACGTCCTCCGGGACCTCTTCCAAAACAGGGTTGGCAACCATCTCCCGGTTAATCATCTCCCGCAACTCGAGCTTATTGAGCGCAAGAACGCTGACCATCTGCACAAGGCCCGGCGTCAAAATCTGCTTCTGCGCCACCTTGAGGTTCAGCCCGATTCTTGGAGAGGGTCCACCGCCCATAGGATTCAACAACCCGGGTATAGCGGCTAGGGACTGGCGCTATACAACTACATTGTCAACCGGAAATTGTCGCCCAGGTAAACTCTTTTCACCTCGGCGTCATTGCCCAATTCTTCCGGCGAACCTGCACGGAATATCCTCCCATTATTAATGATGTAGGCCCGATCCGTCACCTGCAAAGTATAGGGCACATTGTGGTCCGTCACCAACACGCCAATACCGGCGCCTTTCAGGCGCACGATGATTTTCTGTATATCCTGAACCGTGAGCGGGTCGATGCCCGAGAACGGTTCGTCCAGAAGAATGAAGGAGGGCGAAATCACCAGAGACCTCGCGATCTCCACACGCCTCCGCTCCCCTCCCGAGAGCATATACCCTTCGCTTCGCCTGACCTGCTGCAAGCCCAGATCCTCGATCAACTCTTCCAGTCGCTCACGACGCTGGTGAGGGGTGAGCGGCAAGGTCTCAAGCACTGCCATGATATTCTCTTCCACCGTAAGTTTTCTAAATATGGAGGGCTCTTGGGGAAGGTAGCTGATTCCGTTTCTCGCCCGAACGTACATCGGAAAGTCCGTGATGTCCACTCCGTCGAGGAGGACCCGGCCTGAATCTGGGCTGGTGAGCCCGACAATGATGTAGAAGGTTGTGGTCTTGCCTGCTCCGTTTGGCCCCAGAAGCCCCACGACCTCTCCCTGAGCAATCCTTAGGCTGATATCATCAACGACTTTACGTCCCTTATACGATTTCGTCAACTCGACTGTGGAGAGAATCTGCATGGTCGCTCATTGCGCGACGCGGTGCTGCGATAAAGAGGGTGACCCCTTACCTCCGTCCACAAGAAGCCTATCATCGTGGACAAACAGTGTCAAACGTTGGCCTGTCGTGAAGCCCTTTTCCACATCATAGATGCTGGGAGGGCCGCCCGTCAGGACGATCTTTCCTGGGCCAGCGGAGTACTCGCCGTGCTCGCCTGTAGCTCGCCTTCCCGGCTGGACGACCACGACGTGCCCTTCAGCCATCGCGCGCTCCACCTCTGACTCTTGATTTGTCCCAAGTTGGGAGAAATAAACGTCCATTTTGTCGGCTTCCATGGTCGTCGCCTCTGTCTGTAACTTCACGTGACCACGGTAGCTCGCTTTGCTGCCCTCGTCGAAATACTCCAGGAAATCGGCACGAACCGTAAAGGGCCGCGTTTCGCGCCGGGGCGTTTCAGAGGATGGCGCCGCCCCCGCCGCATAGGAAGCCGGTTGGAGATGGGAAGTCAGCACCTGAGAGCCGGAGCTCAAGCGTTTCGCCATCCTGTAAACGTCCAGGCTGGACGATTCCACTACGTCCGCGCCCCGCCAGGCACGCACACTCCCCTCGTAGTGCACCAATTGGCTGCGCCGCTGGGCTATCATGCGGTCCGCCAAGACATTTGTGGGGTCGGGAGCTTGACCGTCCGGCATCTTATCTCCAGTTTCCAGGTGAGTACTCTGCACCTTGCCGGTTCCTTCTGCGGTGTCATTGCGAAGGTCAAAGTAGAGACGCTCGCACCTCGCCCTGCTCTCTGCATCCCATACCTGGGGACGCCCTGTCAGAGTCACACCCTGCGCTGCAGTCACGTAAACTGAATCCTGCGCACTGGCATTGCGGTCGGCGTCACGGAACGTGTAATTCCCTGATTGTCTGACCTCCTTCAGGGCGTGCGTTACCTCGTCAAATGTGGCTAATAACTGATCAGCCGTGCTTTCTTGGGCGACACTGCCAGGAGGTGCGTTCCTTGGTGGCTGGAAAACAATATGGGTCGGTTGGCGACCGCGGAGCGTCTCGAGGCTGCCCATCACATCGAAGGCCATCAAGAACTGTCCGGCGGTTATGATGCGCTGGCCCACCTTGGGATCGGGAGGGTCTATTACGAGTCTGCCAGGGCCGACGGTCTGGGCATCCTTAAGACTCTTCCCGTCCGGCCGAAAATTGAACTTCAATTCTGCCGCGGTGAGCGCCTTCTTCTCCGTCGTCGGCCGCTTTGCCTCCGCAACAACTTGGCCCAGGGAAGATGAAGATTCAACCATGAGTTGTACGTTATCCGATGCATCCCCGCTTTGAAGTTTTGCGGGAATGCCGGCTAGGCTGAGTTCGACTCTTTCCGCCACGAGGCGACTGATGCTCCCCTTTTCCTGGGATAGCCCCGCCACATTCCCTTGGGCTGAGAGAACACGCAATGCCCCTGATGCCGGGTCAAAGTCGCCCTGAGCGCGATCAGCCGAGAGTTCGACCAGCCTATCCGCGGAAGATTCCGAAGCCTTAACGCTGCCTTCCATATCCCCCCGAGTGACCCGATTTGCTTCATTCAGAAACACCTTGCCGCTGTCAGCAGAAACTTTGCGCTCCCCTTGCGTTACCCGGATTGGACCCCAAAGCATTATCTGCCTGCTTAGCTTGTCATAGCGAAGGCGGCTGGCTGTAAGCTGCAGGGGGGGATCCGAGGCATGGCCGATGTGTGGTTGTAACTGCACCGCCACGCCTTTCTCAAGCTCCAACGAACCATCCCTCGTTGCGTAAACCATTCCCTGGGAGGTTCCGGTAGCTGGTCCGATGCGAAAGCGCACCTCTTGGTCGCTCACTACCAGCGACCCCTCGTGTCGGTAAGACACCTTCGAAGTCTCCAGATAGACTGTCTGCCTTCCTTTCAAGCCCGCAGTCGGAGCTTTATCAGGTTCGGCATTCAGTTCAATGTGGACAGGCCCGGAGCTGAAGAGGTCTCCATTTTGGCCGTTGTAGTCACATGTTTGGGTGCGCATGATGTCGCGGCGCTTTCCGGTTCGGCCGAACAACTCCACCAACACGTCTTCAAGGACCGTTGTTCCTCCCTGCTTGAAGGACACCGTGCGAGCCGCATGAACGGTGAAAACACGCCGGTCCCCGTCCGAGTGCGTGAATGTGTACCCCGAAAGCTGTTGATGAACATCGATGGGGACACTCTGGGGCAATACCACCGGTTTCTCTTTGTGGGTGGTAGCGACCCAGTAAGCCACACTGATCACCAGAGTAGTGACAGTCAATGCGCCACCCACCACCCAAGTGATCAGGTCCTTGCGCCGAGTTCCTCGTTGTCCTACGCCGGTCATTTCCACAGATCCCAAGAAGAGACTTTGGAGTGCGGCAGCTTGCTGCCGCTTTTCTCCTGCGAGCTTGCTCGCGCCTCACCTGTCAAGTACCGCGCTCCAGGGCACGGCCAGCGAGCTGGCCCGCGGAGTGGGAGAAGGCGGTCCCGCCATGCGGGACCGCACTCCAGAGCGCTTTGCTTGCGGCCTCCTTCCCCCGAGCTTCAACTCCGTATCTCACTAACCACCAGTTGCAGCCTCCTCACATCTTGGAACACATTCTGGTCCAGGGTGAAAGCCATGTCGAGCGATTGTCCGGGGGCGAGTGTGGCGCCTCGCTCAGCCATTCCCCACCCTATGGCGTCAAACGCCCTCGGCCCGCAGGCCACTCTTAGCTTTAGATGCTTTTCCTGTAGGATTCGAGGCCCCAGCAGGAGGCGAAGATCCCGCGCCGCCAGGACGGGGGTGGGATTGCCGCAGCCAAAGGGGGCCAGCGTCTCGAGCGCCTCGAATAGACTCCAATCGATTTCAGCCCCGCTCACCTCGGCGTCCACGCGCAGGACCGGTTCGAGATCATGCGGTTTCAGCACGGCACGGGCGTATCGCTCGAAGCGCGCCTCCAACTCTGCGATTCTGGCCGAGGGCAAGGCAAAACCCGCCGCCATGGCGTGGCCGCCAAAGCGTTCAAACAAGTCCTGCATGTCGCTCAGGGCGTCTAGGAGGTGAAGTGCCCTAATCGAGCGCCCGGACCCTACCCCCAATCCATCCCCCACGCCTATCACCAGCGTGGGGCGGTGGTACCGCTCCACGACACGCTGGGCCACGATCCCAATCACCCCCCGGTGCCATCCTTCGCCAGCCAGCACGAGGGAGTAGCGCTCCCTTTTTTCAGGGTGGCGGTCCATGATCGCTTCAATCTCACGCAAAATCCCCTCTTCAACTCGTTGCCGCTCGCGGTTGAGTTTCTCCAGGCGGCCGGCAATCTCACGCGTCTTCTGCGGATCGGAGCACGTGAGCAGGTCAATCACATCTCGCGCATTCTCCATGCGGCCCGCCGCATTCAGGCGCGGCGCAATGCGGAACCCCACATCCCCTGCTGAAATCTCGCGGCCTTCGAGCCCGGAGACCTCGAGTAGCGCCTGCAAGCCAGCCTGTGAGGGTTGGCGCAATCCCTCCAGGCCGAAGCGCGCAATGACGCGATTCTCCCCGACCAAGGGCACGACATCGGCAATGGTCCCAATCGCCACAACCTTCAAGTAAGACTGTAGAACGCGACCTGAGAGCCTCTCGCCCAGCAAAGCCTGCACCAGCTTGAAGGCTACGCCCACCCCGGCAAGTACCTTTTCAGGATAGCCGCACTCCGAGCGGTGCGGGTTCAGGATGGCGCACGCGGGGGGCAAATGCCCGTCCGGCAGGTGGTGGTCCGTGACGATGCAATCGAGCCCCAATTCGCGCGCCCGCGCCAGCGCTTCGTGCTCCCGGATGCCCGTGTCCACGCTGATCACCACCCGGAAGCCTTTCGCCGCCGCCTCCTCAACCGCCGCCACGCGCATCCCGTATCCATCGCTCATGCGATGTGGGATGAAGGCCTCAACCTGTCCACCAAGTCCCCGCAGCGCGGTCAACAGGATCACCACCGCCATGGTTCCGTCCACGTCGTAGTCACCGTAAATCAGGATCTTCTCTCCCTGCTCCAACGCACGACGCAAGCGCGCCACGGCAGGCTTCATGTCTGCCAGCAAGAAGGGGTCGTGAAGCTGATTAAGAGCAGGATTCAGGAATCGCTGGGCTGACTCGGCATCGGTGACTCCCCGCAGCACCAACAGCCGGGCGATGATATTCGGAACGTTCAATTCGCGGGACAGGCGAGCGACCGCGTCCCCGTCGACAGGGCAGATTTCCCAACGCATGTTGAAAACTCATCCTGACAGAAGATGCAGATGGTTGCAAGTCGCAGAGGTCCCACCACGGCGGGTCAGCTTTCAGCCTTCATGCCGTATCCTTACTTCAGGTCACTGCCTTCTGTCTTCTACTTTCTGATTTCTGCCTTCTGCTTTTCGCTTAGCCCTTTGGGAACAGTTTCCTTCCATGCGGCCCCAACCCGCTGACCCATCGCCGACCACGCGCCGGCTACGAGGCAACACGCAGAGAACCCTCTTGTTCCACGCGGACCAAGAGTTGTAGGACGTGGGGTAAAGAAACTCGCAAGAATGAAGGACCGAAGCGGGGATTTGCACTAAAACAGAGGGTGAATCTTGCGCAGCCCGTGAACCAACCTGGAGTCTTGTAGATAGCAAAGGAGACACGCTTTTAAGGCGGGAATGTTGTTGAAAGGAAAGGGGGTTGAAGGTAATGCGAAAGTCAGGAGGTAGAAGATGAGTTCCAGGCCCCTGACAAGGCAGCGCCCCGACTTGTGGGGGCGGCTCCCCAGAAGCAGAAGGCAGCGAGGAAGGGAGGAAGGAAGCAATTTAAACTTCAATTCAGAATCCAAAGTTCAGAATTCACAATTCAGAATTAGCCTCACCGCGCTTTTCGACGAATGACTAATACGGCCGGATGCCTTCGCCCGCGAGGGCGATGCTGTCGCGGGTGGTTTTCTTGACCAGGTACATGGCCTCGTCAGCCATGCGCAGGATTTCCCTGTGGGTGCGGCCATCGGCGGGGAATCCGGCCACGCCGAAGCTGGCGGTCACCTTGATGTTAAGATTCTCCTCCCGGAAGAAGACCTTCGAATTAAGCAGGTCCTTGAGGCGGCGCAAGACGATCAGAGCGTTTTCTTTGGTGGTCTGGGGCAGGATGATCACGAATTCGTCGCCGCCATAACGAAACGCATAATCAATCAATCGCAGGTTACTCTTGATGAGATCGCCGATCATCCAAAGGAGCTTCGAGCCCACGAGATGGCCATGAACGTCGTTGACCTGCTTGAAGTGATCGAGGTCAAAGAAGATCACGGAGAACTCGTGACCGTAACGGGTGGAGCGGTAGATTTCCGCATCCAGAACGAATCTGAGGTGCCTGGCGTTATAGAGGGCGGTGCAGTCATCTAAAATGGTGAGTTCGTGGATGCGTTGCACGTACCGTGCATTTTCGAGTGCAATGGCTGCGTAGTCGGCGAGGCTCTCTAAAATGGGTATATGCTCGTCCGAAAAACGCTGCTTCCCAAAGCAGTTCACGAGCTCAATAACGCCCAGAACCTGTTCGCGGCCTTTAATAGGGACGCAGAGCACGGAATGGATATTGGACTGGGTGAATTCACCGATTCTGGGGCTGAAGCGAATGTCGCTCTGGACGTCTTCCACTAACACGGACTCTTCATGCTTGGCTACCCATCCTGCGACGCCTTCTCCCAGCTTGAGGCGAACGTCCTTCAGCGTCTCAGCGCCACGTCCCATGGCAATCTCGAAATACAATTCCTGCGCCTTCTCATCCACCATCAACAGGGACCAAGTGTCGGGCTGCAGCAGCTCACTGATCTTCTCCATGATGGTCTGGAGGATTTTCTGCAGGTCGAGGGTAGAAAAAAGGGCCTTGCCGACCTCATGGAAGAGGGAAAGGCGATCGACTTGGCGCTTGAGTTCGGCGACCTCTTCCTGCGGACCCATAGGTATCCCTAGGCTTCCAATCTCGTCTTATGCCACTCTTAGATTATTAGGGCACCCTTATCAAGCTCAATGGTACACAAGTACCGTTCATTCAGCGTCATCTTCTGGTGCGGTTTTCTTGACCCTCCCAAAACAATTGACACCCTTCAAGAGGCCCAATAAGATAAACTAGGTGAAATCTTGGTGAGCCGAAGCGAAGAAACCATTCCGATGGCAGGATTCGGTGAGTATCTACGGCGGGAACGCGAAATGCGAGGCGTATCTCTGGAGGAGATATCTACCGCCACGAAGATCAGCATTCGCTTTCTCCAGGCCATCGAGAACGAGGAACTCTCAAAACTCCCCGGAGGAATTTTCACCCGCAGCTTCGTACGGACCTATGCGCGATACCTGGGTTTGGACGAGGAACGCGTCTTGGCGGATTGCCAGCTTGCAGGCCAGCAGAAGCCAGAAGTTGACATCCGCCGCATCACGGCGAACCGGGCACCGTCGAACGGCGCTGCCTCACGGACTCGGCTCATCGCCCTCCTGATGGCGGGTGTGCTGCTGGCCAGTGGTTATGCGCTTTTCCGTTACTCGCGCCGAGTCATGGAACAGCAAAGCAGCACGCTGATGGTCACTCCGCGGAGCACTACCCCACCCGGCACGAACCCGCCCCCTACCACCGCACCCGTACAACCCTCTACACCGGCCCAGCCGGAAAACAACCCGTCGCTATCGGCTACTTCCGCCTCACCCACCGCCGGCGCCGCAACTGCCCCCGGAACACTTCAGGGCGGTCCGCCTTCTCCGGGTGCCAAGGCGAACCCGCCAAATCAGAGTGTGACCTCTGAGGCCACCAGCGCGGTTGCGGCCCACACTGATTTGGTCCTGCAAGTGGCCGCGGCCGAGCGTGTTTGGGTGGCTGTTGACGCCGATGGGAAGACCGTGCTGCAAAAAGTGCTGAACCCCAACGAGGTTGAAAACCTGAAGGCGCTCGACTCCTTTGATGTCACCGTCGGGAACGCTCAGGGCGTCGTTCTGACTCTGAACGGAGAGACCCTGAAACCCCTGGGACGGCGCGGCGACGTGAAGTCGATTCACCTTACGCGCGACGATCTGAAGAACGCCGCCCCCGAGAGATAGACTATTTCCGAGCGACTGGTCGAGACAATTCGCGGAGGAGCTATCCCTGAAGTGGTGCGCCGCAAAGCGTGCCGCGGCGAACTGCCTGTTTCCTTGCAGGAGAAGATTGAAATCCTCGTGCTCCTCGCCGTCGACAGGGACGAAGAAAGCCGGAATAGCGCTTTTCACACCTTGGAATCCTGGCCCCCGGAGGAACTTCAGCAAGTGCTCTCAAACCCCTCCACTCCCGTCGCAGTGCTGGAATTTGTGGCGTATAACCTTGTGCCCGGCCGCAAGGAATTGGGGGACGCTCTCCTCCGAAACCCAAGCCTGCCCGGCCAGCTTCGTGAGTGGATCGAGGACACTGCGGCCCTTTTCGCAGAGGCTGAATCCAGCCAATCTTCCGAAGCCCCTGCCCCCATTCAGTCCGGCGACGAAGATGGAAATTCAAGCCGTGAGGAGATACCGCAGAAGAGAACAACGGTGCTGCAGAGAATCCGCCGCATGTCCGCTGTCCAGAAGGTCAAGGCCGCTCTCACCGGGAGCCAGGAGGAGCGGATGATCCTGGTCCACGATCCCAACAAAGTGGTGGCGCGCGCCGTTTTGCAATCACCCAAACTCTCGGGCCACGAAGTCGAAAACTTCGCCTCCATGAAGGACGTCAGCGAGGAAGTCCTGCGGCGCATCGTCCTGAGCCGCAAGTTCATGAGGAGCTATGCAGTGGTCCGGGCGCTGGTCAACAACCCTCGAACACCCATCGACGTGGGCCTCCCGCTGCTCCGCCGCATCAACGACGCCGATTTGAAGTGGCTGGTCCTTAATCGGAATGTTGCGGACGTCGTCCGCAATGCGGCCCAGAGAAGAATCAAGCAGAAGGAAGAGGCCAACAAGCCGAAGCTCCTGGGCAAGCATTAACAGCGCGGCACGGCCACAACCAAAGACCGGGTTTTCATTGACCCGCCGCGGCGGGCTGATTGCCCCGCCGTGGCGGGTCGATTGAAAAAGTGGTGTGGCAGCTTCCTCCCCTGTCAGTCAGTCCCGCCGAGCGGGATCAATCGAAGATCGGCAATTCCAACCAACTTCGGCCAAGCGATGATCGCAGACTCATCCACCTTTCTGCGCTAGGGCCGGCATGACGGCGTCGATGAGGCGCGCCAAGTCCTGTGAGGCGGCTTGGCCGGTTTTCAGCACTTCTTCGTGGCTCAGGGGGTTTCGGCTGAGCCCGGCCGCGCGGTTCGTGATTATGGCCACCGCCAGCGCGCGCACGCCCATCTGATGCACGGCGATAACTTCCGGCACGGTGGACATGCCCACAGCGTCGGCGCCAAGTGTTCTTAGGGCGCGGATCTCCGCCGGCGTCTCATAGGTCGGGCCTAGGAGCGAAGCATAAACGCCCTCGAAGCACTTCAGCCGCATGGCGCGGGCGGCCTTCAGGGCGCAGAGCCGTAAACTTGGATCGTAGGCCTGGGTCATGTCCACAAATCTTTCACCCCAGCCTTGGTCATGAAATCCTGCCAGCGGATTTGCTCCTTGAAAGTTGAGATGGTCGGAAAAGACCATCAAACTGCCGGGCGTGGCGCGCCGCGCAATGCCGCCGGCGGCGCACGTGGCGGTGAAAGAGCGAATCCCAGCCAGTGCCATTACCCTCACAGGGAAAACAACCTCCCCGGGGCCATAACCTTCGTAGAGGTGAACGCGCCCGGCAAGGACCGCCACCGGCACCTCCCCCCAGAAACCGAAATGCAACGCGCCGCCGTGACCTGCAACAGAGGGCCGGGGGAATCCCGGAATAGAGGCCAAGGGGATTCTTCGCACCCTACGTAGACCTCGCACGACTTCGCCCAAACCTGAGCCGAGCACGATTCCCACCCGTGGGGCTGCAGGCCATCGAGCCGCGATGTATTTCACAGCTCGCAATGCCTCGGGATAACCCGGAGTCTTTTCAGATTTCATAGCGTTGTCTCGATTCGGCCGGAAGCGGCAGGCACCCACCGCAATCCCGGCCGCCATGAGCGGCTCAACCCAGCCGCAGGCCCGCAATCGCGGCCGCGAGGTAGTTGGCCAGGGTACCGGCGAACATGGTTCGCGGGCCAACTTCTGCGCTGGAAATCACTATTTTCCTGCGAGGCGCGAAATGAAGAGCTCAATGAACCGCTTGGAGTCCGATTCCACAGCGACGTGGACGTTAGGGTGCACTCTCTCGACGCCATCGATGACATAGCGTTCGCCGCGCAAGACCTTGCGGTCGGAGGAATTGTGCCGGCTCGCCACCGTTTCGCCCCGCGTGAACTCACCCCGCGTCTCGACTTCGACCCGCATGTCCTGCGTGGTAATCAGGCTGCGCTCGATCACCGCACCCACGGCCAACGGGTCGTGCATGGGCGTCCCGTCGGCGCCCAACTTGCTCGCCAAGTCGACCATGAAACTCAGTACGCCGACGGCGAAGTCGTTCTCGCGCCCCCGTGTTCTGGCAAGCCGATTCAGGTCAGCCCGTGTGAACAGTGTCTTCTCAGTCACATTGAGGCCCACCATCGTTAGCGGCCAGCCGGCCTCGAACACTCCGCGCGCTGCTTCCGGATCATTGTGGATGTTGGCCTCCGCCGCTGCGGTCGCATTGCCTCCCGAGATTGCACCTCCCATCAGGACGACTTCCTTCACGAGCGGAACGATGGAGGGATCTTTCCGCAGCGCCAAGGCGATGTTCGTCAGCGGCCCCACCGGGACGAGCGTAATTTCGTGAGGGTATTGGTGAATGAGCTTAATGATGAGGTCGGGAGCGAAGCTTGTATCGGCCTGGCAGGCGGGCGCAGGGAGTTCGACATTGCCCAGCCCGTTGGCCCCGTGAAAGAACTCGGCAGTGACCAGTTTCTGGACCAGAGGGTGCGAAGCGCCCCTGGCCACAAGCACGTCGCATCTTCCGGCCAACGAAACGAGCTTGAGCGCGTTCTCGAGACCCTGCTCGACAACCACGTTTCCCGCCACCACCGTGAGGGCTTTTACGTCGAGTTCCGGCGAGTTTAGCGCGAGCAGAATCGCCAACGCATCGTCGGTCCCGGGATCCGTGTCAACAACCACCTTGCGGGCTTCCGGCGCCGCAGTCATTCCTGATACGACCCAGAAGACCAAACACATCACCAACACGGTGAAACGCCACACCCTCTTCATAAGAACCTCCTGAGCAGAGTCACACAGACCGGAGCCTCGGGAGAGAGCACATCAGGAGAATCGCCGTAGGCGCAGGCAAGTAATCTCCGGCGGGCAGCCGAAGCGAAGCGGGACAAGGACTTTGCCGATACCCCGGCTTACGTAGATTTGTGTTCCGTCGAGCCGATTCCAGCCTTCCACAAAGCGCTTGCCCAACTTCGACCGCCCATAAACTGAGCCGACCATGGGAAGGCGAACCTGTCCGCCATGGGTATGGCCCGATAGCATCAGGTCAATCCCGTGCGCCGCTGCCAAGCGTATGCCAAGCGGGTTATGGCAGAGAAGAACTTTGGGGTCGCGCGCAGGGACAGAACGCATAGCGGCGCGAATATCTGCTGCTTCCCACCAAAGATCGTCCACACCCACCACCCACAGGTTGCCGGAACGAGACCGCAAAGCGCAGTGGGAGTTTCGGAGCACGCGGATGCGTTGGGCGCGAAGCGCGCGCGTAATCTCCTCCGGGTCCACCTGAAAATCGTGGTTGCCCAAAATAGCGAACACTCCCAAACGGGCGCGCAGTCTCCCAAGCGCTCTCGCTACCGGCCAGATGTAGGCAGGCGAAAGCGTGACGTAGTCGCCCGTAAGCGCAACCACATCCGGCCGCAAGTGATTGGCCATATGGATGGCGCGTTGGATTTCTTCCAGGGGAGTGAAAAGACTGTGATGAAGGTCGGTCAGTTGCACGATCTTCAGCCCATCGTGGGCAGGGCTAAGGCGGCTCAACCACACCTCGGTTTCCGTAATCTCAGGGTCAGGCGAAAAGGCAGAAGCGACGCGAGGGTTTTCGCGGCCGCTCAGAGAAAGTGTAATCAGCCCCCTGCGCCTGGGGAACCGCCCCGGTCTTAGGAGTCCAGCCAATTTGAACCTCTTGAAATTCTGAATGGCAGCGAATTGGGTCCTTGCCCTCTCCCTTGGGGAGAGGGTGCCCCGCTACCGGCGCTTTCACCAGCCGGAGCGGGACGGGTGAGGGGTCGCTTGCACGGTGAAGGGGGATGAGATGGGCGAACACGGCATAGTAACCCCTCACCCGGCTCTCCCGCGACTGCGGGATCGCCACCCTCTCCCCAAGGGAGAGGGCTGTTTCCGCATGACTTCAATCCGAAAACGTCACCGCAATTACGAAAGGCTGTTAGCGCCCAACTCCGCTGCCTCCCCGCTGTTCCAGGATCTCGCTGAACACGCGGAGCATTTGATCGTGAACCAGACCGTTCGATGCGAAGATATCGTCACCGAGCAGATTGAACGGTTTGCCGGTAATGCCGGTGACCAGGCCGCCTGCTTCCGCTACCAGCAACGTGCCGGCGGCTTTGTCCCACGGGTTGAGTTTCAACTCCCAAAACCCATCGAAGCGGCCAGCCGCCACGGAGCAGAGATCCAGAGCCGCTGAGCCGGCGCGCCGAATACCGTGCGTAAGCTGAGTGAAACGGAAATAAAACTCGACGTTCAAATCGTGATTCGTTGCGAAGGGTGGGAAACCCGTTGCCACCAGGCATTCCGCCAGATCCCCATTGTTCGAAACGTGGAGGCGCTGGCTATTCAGAAAAGCCCCGGCCCCGCGCTCAGCCGTAAAGAGTTCGTCGCGAGTAGGGTCATACACCACCCCGGCCACTACTTCACCACGGTAGGCCACACCCAGCGTAACGCTGAAGACAGGAAAACCGTGGGCGAAATTGGTTGTCCCGTCGAGCGGATCGACGTACCAGCAGTAATCAGATCCCGTTTCTTGGCCGCCACCTTCTTCCGCCACTATGGCGTGGTCGGGGAAGTGGCTTCGCAGCCGTTCCACGATCAAAGTTTCCGATCTCCGGTCCGCCTCGGTCACCAGGTCGGAGCGCCGCTTGTACGTGATCTCGAGAGGCTGCCGGAAATGTTGTAGGAGCAAGCCGCCCGCCTCGCGGGCAACTTCGATTGCGGTATTCAGGCAACTTTCCATTGTCATGTCTGAGTAAGGACTTCGTTCCATCAGCCCCTTGTCTCGGGTAGTGTAGCGCCGCCCTTTAGGGCGGCACGCCCGGCGCTGAGGAATCATGAGCGAGCGCGAGATTCGTTTTCACTTCTCGGCGTTGATCAGTACGTGCCTCTGACCCTCACCCTCCGCCCAGAGGGACCCGTCCTCAAAATACTCCTTCTTCCAGATGGGCACGATTTCCTTCAGCCGGTCGATCGCCAATTGGCAAGCGCCAAAGGCGGCGCGCCGGTGAGCCGCAGTGACGATAATCGCCACACTGGTCTCACCAATTTCGAGCCGTCCCAGTCTGTGAATCATACCGATGTGGTCAATTTCAAATTTTCGCCTCGCTTCGCTGCCGATCTCCTCCATTTTGCGCATGGCCATCGGCTCGTACGCCTCGTACTCGAGGTGAAGAGTTCTGCGCCCACGCGAATTGTTCCGCACCACACCCTCGAAGACCACCACGGCGCCATCCTCAGATGCCTTCTGTTGGCGCACCAAATCCGCGGTGGGAATGGGAAAGCGGGTAAGCAAGTAGTAGTCCCTGCTCGAGCCGCCACTAACCGGAGGCAGGAACGCCACTTCATCTCCATCCTTCAGGGCTCTTGTTCCTTCCGCGATCTCTTGGTTCACGGCCAACAAGAGCACCTGCGAGAGGTCTTTCAAGTGAGGAAAGCGGGCTGCGTAACGGCCCCACAGGCCGTCCAGGTTCAGATCCTCGGGAATCTCCGTTTGCTCTTGTTGAAGCCCCGTCAGGTCTCGCGTAACACCAAAAAAAAGTACTTTGATCTTCATGATAACCAGTATACACGCCGGGAGCATACAATTACCGCCTGCCCAGCAAATGTCGCAACGCGCCCTCAAGTTCCGGAAAACGGAATTGATATCCCGCGCTCAGAAGTCGTGCAGGTTCGATGCGAGTGCTGGCCAGGAGTAGTTCCTTCCCCATTTCGCCGAAAGCAAGGCGAATGGCGAAGGCTGGCATGGGGAAGATGGCAGGGCGTCCGAGGACTCGGCCAAGCGTTTTGGTGAATACCAGATTCGTGACGGGATTTGGAGCCACCGCGTTGACCGGACCGTTGAGCGTCTCGGCGGTGGTCGCAAATAAGATGATTTGCAGGAGGTCGTCAATTCCAATCCAGCTCATATATTGCTTTCCCGATCCAATCTTCCCACCCGCTCCCATCATGAAAGCCGGCAACATTTTGGCAAGCCCTCCGCCCGCACGGCTCAGGATGAAACCAAACCTAAGGTTGACAACTCTAAGGCCACCCCCTGCGGCTGCCTTTGTCGCTGCTTCCCATTCCTGGCATACCTGAGAGAGAAATGATGAACCAGCTCCACTTTCTTCCCTCAACACTTCATCGCCGCGGTCCCCGTAGTAACCACTGGCTGATGCCGCGACAAGCACTCGGGGTCGTTTTGCAAGCCTTGCCAGCGTTTCACACAGGAGGCGCGTGCCTTTGACTCTGCTCTCACGGATGGCAGTCCTTTTGGTGGCATTCCACCTGCCGGTGATGGGTTCTCCAGCGAGGTGGACCACCGCGTCGAATCCTTCCAGCTTGGGCGCGTCAATATCCCCGGCAGCCGGGTTCCAGTACACCAGGGATTCTCCGCCCCGCGGCTTAAATCTCACCAAACAAGTCACGCGATGCCCACCTGTTGTGAGGACTGGAATGAGCGCTTGACCGATCAACCCGCTTGCCCCGGTAACCAGGATATTCATGGGCGGCCCTCTGGAAGGGCAGTGGTTAGTGGCTAGCTGTAAAGGTGCCGGGTGCGGGTGCCAGGTGCCTGGCGACGGGTGCCGACAGCTATCGGCACGCCAGTTCGTGACAACGGACTACTGACAACGGACCACTGACCACTAACCACTAGCCACTAACCACTGACCTCAGCTTTCCACCCGAATGCGTTTCAGTTCCGCCTCCGACCGACCGTCCTTGCGAAGCCATTCAATGGTCTCGTCGAGAACCGCGCGCATGGCTTCCAAGAATTCAATGGCGGCGTTGCGCAGGTGCTTCGTCGATCGGGTGCGCGGAGGTTTAAGTCTTCGAAGGAGCGGCGCCAATTCCCGCAACATCCACACGGCGCATGACGGAATTCCCGCGCTTTCCGGCTCACGCCGGCGGCGGGCTTTCCGGTTTCGTTTCGCGTTGGGCATTGTTCCTCCCGAGTACCACGATAAGTTCACCATCCTTGACACGAGCGCTCAAAGGTTCGCAGTGGGCGATCCTTTGCGGCAACGCTACGTACCGCTTGATCCCTCCCACGCGGATGATGAGCTCGTCCATCTTCTTGTGAAGGTTAATATCATCGCCCGTAACAAAAGGCAATTTGAGGTGAAGCTCGTAGTTTCCAGATACCTTGCGGAAACGATAGGGCGACTCGTTGAAAAAGCGCTTGGCGGGGTCCTGGTCGCCATAGAGCGCTTTGCCCAGCCGTCTTAGCCTTTCTGCGCCCAGAACCTCGTCCTCGAACAGGGGCACGCGCCAGACAGGCACGGGCGCGAAGAACTCCTCCACCGATTGTGTCCAACGCTCCTGTGTGTCCTTCCAGGAATCGAAAAACGTATCGTGGACCTTGTTGGGCAGAATCCGGTTCACGATGACGGCATCAATAGTCAACCCGAACAGGCAGAAATAGGTGAAGGCTCGTTGCGTTTCCTTGAGGACGACCTTTTCCGGGTTGGTGACCAGCCGCACCGTGGTTATCTTCGGGTCGGCCATGAGCTGGTCGATGCCGGCCAGCTTGCGATGGAGCAATTCCAGGTTCTCGAAGTAATCGTCCTTAGGAATGGGCACGCCGGCCACCCTGTGGAGCACAGGACGCACCATCCTCAACACGCGACGCTGCAGCTTAAACAGCTTGGACATGTACCACTCGAGTGTGGTCGGGATGCTCACAAACCGCAACGATTCGCCGGTGGGAGCACAATCCAGCAGCATTACGTCGAAGGCCTTTTCCCGCACGTACTGATTCACATAAAGCAGCGAACTCACTTCTTCCAAGCCCGGAAAGATGGCAAGCTCTTCGGCCAATGTCTGCTCGAGCCCGGAGACATTCAAGAGGGCTGAAACGTAAGCATAAACAGAGTCCCAGTGACGGGATATTTCCTCCTGGACGTCCACCTCCTGAATCCAGAGGTTTTTCGAGATATTCACGAGCTTCCCAGCCTCGTGATCCATTAATCGCTTTTCGAGGTCGAAGGCATCGCTTAAAGAATGGGCGGGATCGACAGACATCACCAGAGTCCGGTAACCGCGCCCGGCGAGTTCGAGACCGGTAGCAGCGGAGATGCTGGTCTTGCCCACTCCACCCTTTCCTGTGTATAGAATTATGCGCATGGCATTGCCTCGCGATCCGCCGCTGCCCCCTGGAATCAGCTTAGCATAAAGGCAGGATTCAGGATTCGGGATTCAGGATTCGGTCCAATGAACACAGAATCGCCGATAAGGGTGAAGGGTAAAGGGTGAAGGGTGAAGTGTCCTTCATCGTTCGCCTTTTAAGAGATGGCGGAAATTCCTTTACCCTTTACCCCTTACCCTTTCTCTTTACCATAATCCTGAATCCTCTCTTCGATTCCCGCTTGAATGCGGAATATACTGTTTCCATGGCCAAGGTCTTACTTGTCGGCAAGGACTGGCAAGCTCGGGCGCTGCTTCGAGCGCAACTGATCGAGGAAGGCGCCAGCGTGGAGGCCTATGAGACAGTTGGGGAAGCCCTGGCGCAGCTCGAATGCCGCTCTGTCCTTCCGGCGCTTCTCATTGCTGACATATCTGCAAGCGACCACCCCTCGGCAGATATCGAGTCTTTGACGATCTGGGCGAGACGCATTCCCATCTGGATCATCGCGAGCCACACCTTGAGTGTGAAAGGCGGCCTCGAAGGCCGCGGCTTCGAGACGCTCCTCTTTCGGCCGGTGGACATGGGAAAACTCGTCGAACAAATCCGGCAGCGCCTCGAGACGTAGAACAGGCCTTGGAAGACGAGGCTGAGGATGAATTGTCATTCTGAGCGCAGGGCAGCGCAGGGATTTCCATTTTTCCCACGCATCCCACTCTTTTGAAGCGTTCTGCGCAAGCGACATCATTTTCCCATGTGTTTTCATGTGGTTAGAAGAGTGCTGGGGACATATGGGAAAGCGTATGGGTGTGGCAGTGTGCCACACTTTACGGTTCGCCCGCCTAATAGTACGCTATATATGTAGCCTATCCTAATCAAGCGTAAAAGACAACTGCGGACCCGCCGCGGCGGGTTCGCCCGTCAGTTGACGGACTCAGAATGACAGGCGTTTCATGATGAGTCGGTCAGCATGAAGTTCTTCGGCCAAACCCCCGCCCTTCGGCAAGCTCAGGGCAAGCTTTACGCGGGAGCGACGACGATGATTTTCATCTCCATGGGTGGGCCGAAGGCCCATGTCCACTCAGCATGACAGACGCCGCCCAGGGTGTGGCCGAGGGCGGCCTCGCGAATCAGGCACCAAGAAACAAGCCTGCCAGCTTCTGATTTCTAATTTCTAGTTTCTGCTTTTGCCGTCCCCGGCTGTTCGTGAGTGAGACAGTGGAGGGTTCCGAGGCCCCAGACGAGGTCCACGGCGTGTATGCCGATCACCGGACGGTCGCGAAAAAGTTCTGCGAGCGTGTCCAGGGCGATGCGGTCATTCGGATCGTTGAAGGTCGGGACCAGAACAGCGGCGTTTGAAATGTAGAAATTCGCATAGCTGGCGGGCAAGCGTTGGCCGTCGAGCAAAAGCGGCATTGGCATCGGCAACCCCACCACCTCGATGCGGGAGCCGTCTTCGAGGCGCATTCCTTGCAATCGTTCGCGGTTTTCCTGCAGAGGCCGGAAATTGGCCTCGCTCGAATCACTCTCCTGGCAAAGCACGACAGTACGCGGGCCGACAAACCGGCACAGGTCGTCCACGTGGCCGTGGGTATCGTCACCGGCGATGCCTTTTCCTAACCAGAGCACATTCTCGACCCCGAGGTACTCGCGAAGCGCCTCCTCAGTCTCTTGACGAGTCAAGGCAAGATTGCGCACCTGGACTTCCGGGTCCAGCAGGCACTCCTCAGTGGTCAGCAGCGTTCCGCACCCGTTCCCATCAACGCTTCCACCCTCGAGCACGAAGTCGCGGCCCTTCACCTTAACCTGAAACAAACGGCAACCGAGTGCGCCCGCGGCAAGCGAAGCCACTTTATTATCTTTCTGCCAGTTCGGGTACTTCCCCCAGCCGTTAAAACCGAAATCAACAATGGCTACGTCCGGTTGCGACGCTCCCTCCCCTCCTTGGCAAGGAGGGGGCAGGGGGTGGTTGCCATCGCGCTTCACAAAGATTGGGCCGAAATCGCGCGTCCAGCCGCGATTAGTTGGGAAGCGGAAGAATTCGACGCGGGAAAGGTCAACACCCACGCGTCTCAGAATTCGCCTCGCCTGTTCTTCGTGCGCTTTCGAATTCACCAGGATGCGCACCGTCTCAGCGGGAGCAATTTTGCGGACGATCTCACCGTAGACCCAGGGGATGGGAGTGAACTTGCCGGGCCAATCGCTGAGGTTGTGCGGCCACGCGATCCAGGTTGCCTCGTGTGGTTCCCATTCGGCAGGCAGACGATACCCAAGCGCCGCCGGCGAGGTGCTACGTGCTCTCGCCCACGACCGGTTCCAACCCTCTCCCCCCTGGGGGAGAGGGTGGACCGCACCGGCGTTCTCTTCAGCCGGGGCGGGCCGGGTGAGGGGGTCTTGAGCTTGCATCTTTCCTTCGCGTGCCCTTCCTACTCCTTTTTGCGCCACGTTTTCTCATCCAGAAATCGTTGAGTTATCCCTGCATAGGCGTCGATCCGCCGGTCGCGGAAAAAGGGCCAGTTACGTCGCGTCTCTTCGATGCGCTCGAGGTCAACTTCCGCAAGGACGAGTTCCTCTCGGTCCGTCGAAGCCTCTTTCAGCACCACGCCGAAGGGATCGGAGACGAATGACGTCCCCCAGAATTCCAGCCCCGCTCCCTGCGGGTCAGCCGGCTTCTCAAAACCCACTCGGTTGACCGCCGCCACATACACTCCGTTGGCGATGGCGTGGCCGCGTTGGATCGTCCGCCAAGCATCACGCTGTGCGCCGCCGTGCTGCTCCTTCTCGTGCGGGTGCCAGCCAATCGCGGTGGGATAGAACAGAATGCTCGCGCCCTGAAGCGCCGCCAGACGCGCCCCTTCCGGGTACCACTGGTCCCAGCAAATCAGAATGGCGATGCGTCCCACGCGCGTGTCAAAGGCGCGGAAGCCAAGGTCGCCGGGCGTGAAGTAGAACTTTTCGTAATAGCCCGGATCATCCGGTATGTGCATCTTCCGGTAGATTCCGGCCACTTCCCCATTCGCATCGATAATGGCAGCGCTGTTGTGATAAACGCCTGCGGCGCGCCGCTCGAAAATTGGCGCGATGACGACGACTTGCTTTTCTCTTGCAATTCTCCCCAGGGCTTCCGTGGTTGGGCCGGGCACGGGCTCAGCGAGGTCGAAGAGCGCCGCGTCTTCACGCTGGCAGAAGTATTGCGAACGGAACAGCTCCGGCAGGCAAATAACCTCCGCGCCCTGGTCCGCTGCCTCCTTGAGGCACGACTCCGCCCGCCGCAAATTCTCCTCCGGGTCCGGCGTAGATGCCATCTGTATTAGGCCGATGGTGAATTTGCGTTGCATGCGCATGAGCGTACACAAGTTCGAGTGCTTTGCCAAGAAGCAGAAGCGATTCTGTCAGAAGCGATTCTGAACTCTGAACAGTAGATTGTGAATTCTCAAATCTGAGGGTCGAAGTCGAGTTAACCCCCAAACTGCTTGTGTCGCCTAGCTCCCTTCGGCTCCGGCAAGCGGAAGTATATCAAAAGACAAAGAGAAGCCCTTGACAACGAGAGCGCAGGCTGCAAAAATCCCCAGTACCGCATCGACACTCTAGTTGTAAGGTCTCACTGAGCGTCGAGCGCCGACTGAGGAGAGGGAGTCGTACTATGTCTAATGAAAATGTATGCTCTAATTGGTTTGGCCGAACTGGTTTTCACATGCTGTGTGGCGGGAGCGGACCACGAATCGTTCTCCCGAGGATGGGGAGCCACGTGCCGCGCTCCAGAGAGGGGGCGCGTGGCAGAATCGCGATTCTTTGCCTCTGCTTGACTTTCGTCCTGGCGACGCCCGCCCGGCCGCAGGAGAGCGTGGGGACCTTCACCACCTTCGATGTTCCGGGCGCAGGCACGGGCGTGCTTCAGGGAACCATCGGGCTCAGCATTAACGCTGCCGGGGATATCGCGGGAATCTACCTTGTCTCGCCCAATGTGGCGCACGGCTTCGTGCGCGCTGCCAACGGCACGATCACCACCTTCGATGCTCCCAACGCCGGCACGGGCATGAATCAGGGAACCTTCCCGGTCAGCATCAACATGGCGGGGGATATCGCGGGAACGTATTTTGACTCAAAGAATGTGTATCACGGCTTCGTGCGCGCTGCCGATGGCACGATAACCGAGTTCAACGCTCCGGGCGCAGGCACGGGCGGGCATCGGGGAACCACACCTTTCAGCATCGGCGCAGCGGGGGACATCACGGGAACCTATAATGACAACAGCGCTGTGCGTCACGGCTTCGTGCGTGCTGCAAGTGGGACGATCACCACCTTCGACGTTCCGGGCGCAGGCACGAGCTCTACCCAGGGGACCCAACCCATCAGCATCAACGCGGCGGGGGATATTGCGGGATTCTACCTGGACGCCAAGGGAGGGTTTCACGGCTTCATGCGCGCGGCCAATGGCGCGATAACTGCACCCATCGATGTTCCGGGTGCAGGCACGAGCGGTGGCACAGAACATCATGGCAACGTTGTGGGAACCCTCGCCCTGTGCATCAACGCGGCGGGAGATATCACGGGAATCTATTCGGACACGAGCGGTGTGCGTCACGCCTTCGTGCGTGCTGCCGATGGCACGATGACCTACCCCATCGACGCTCCGGACGTAGCCACGAAGGGCCCCGTCTTTGTCCCGGTAACCTTCGCCGCGAGCATCAACACGGCGGGGCTTATCGCGGGAACTTACAATGACACCAGCGGAGTGTTTCACGTCTTCGTGCGTGCTACCAATGGCACGATAACCGCCCCCGTCGATGATCCGAATGCCGGTGCGGCCGGCACCAGCGTGTTTCCGGGAACCTTCAGCCTCAGCATCAACGATTTGGGGGTTCTCACGGGAGGCTACGCCGACGCAAACGGTGTGCTTCACGGCTTCGTGCTCAAGCTAGCAATTGCTCCAGAGACACAGGTCGCCAATTTGCAAAATATCGTGGAGGCCCTTGTCTCCGCCGGAATACTCAATCCGGGCCGGGGCCAATTCCTTCTTGCCCCACTCAACGCAGCGCTGGCCGATTTGGATCCTGGTCACACCGCCGCACGGGCCGCTTTGGATCGTGGCCACACCGCCGCCGCAATTCGGAACCTCGATGAGTTCATCGGCAGGGTGCGACTCCTGATGCTCTTTCGCCACTTGAGCCACGCGGAGGGTCGCATCTTGATTGATGCGGCCGATGACATTATCAAGGCACTTCGCGTTCATATTGAATTCAGAAGTTGCAACCCTAGGTCCTTCCCACTTTGTTGCGTTGAAGGCGGCTAGGAGTCAGGGGAGACGAGCACGAGTGTAGGGCAAGCCCTACCCCTACAATTTGTAAGGGGGGTGGCTTGCCGTTCCCTGACCGCTATGCTGTCTGTTGATGGGGGTGGAGCAGCGCAGAGTCTCTGGAATGCGAGACTCTGCGCTACCCGCTCATCACTGTCTTCTCGGTGAAACAGAGGGGGAGGGAGAAGAAATGAAAGGAATGGAGTGCAGCAATTGCGGCGCGCCCGCCAGAGTGGCGCATGGAACGTACGGACTGAAAGAGGTAGGTCTGAAGAATGTTGTTCTACAGGGGGTTGAGATCGTCAAATGCCCGAAGTGCAAGAACGAAGACCCGGTCATACCCAACATGAACGGACTGATGAGAGCCCTGGCGCTCGCTGTAATCGAAAAGCCATACCGGTTGACGGGTGAAGAGGTGCGTTTTCTTCGGAAGTATCTGCGGCTGACGCTCCGTCAGGGGCAAGGCCCGGAGGGCCGAAAGAAATTAGCCCAGGGCGTCAGCCCTGGGAGCGAAGCGCCTTTTCTCCCTCTCAGCCCCGGAGGGGCGGAAGAAAGTGTCCTGAAGGGTCGAAATCCCAATGATTCTGCCGCCCCTACGGGGCTTCACGGGTGCTTGGGCTCCTTTCCCCAGGGCTCACGCCCTGGGCTAAATTCTGCCGCCCCTACGGGGCTTCCCTGATGCTTAGGGTCTCTTCCCCAGGGCTCACGCCCTGGGCTAAATTCTGCCGCCCCTACGGGGCTTCCCTGATGCTTAGGGTCTCTTCCCCAGGGCTCACGCCCTGGGCTAAATTCTGCCGCCCCTACGGGGCTTCACGGGTGCTTGGGCTCCTTTCCCCAGGGCTCACGCCCTGGGCTAAATTCTGCCGCCCCTACGGGGCTTCACGGGTGCTTGGGCTCCTTTCCCCAGGGCTCACGCCCTGGGCTAAATTCTGCCGCCCCTACGGGGCTTCACGGGTGCTTGGGCTCCTTTCCCCAGGGCTCACGCCCTGGGCTAAATTCTGCCGCCCCTACGGGGCTTCACGGGTGCTTGGGCTCCTTTCCCCAGGGCTCACGCCCTGGGCTAAATTCTGCCGCCCGCCAAGGCGGGCTCCGGAAAGGACCCTCAGGATGACCTGTCGGGCGCCGCTCCTTACTGCGGCGGTTGAATGGCCTTTTTCACTAGCCCCCATTGAGAATCAAAACGCTGTTCAATGAGGAACGCTTTAACGAACGCCAAAACTTGCGAGGATTAACCATGAAGTCCTACACCGAATACCTTTGGTTCAACACCAAGAAGCAACGTGAGTTCATCAACATCACGGAGGAAGTTGAGAAGGCGCTGGAGAAGTCGCAAATCAAGGAAGGCCTGATTCTTGTGTCAGCCATGCACATCACTGCCGGGGTGTACGTGAATGACGCGGAAAGCGGCCTGATCGCAGACATCGAGGAGTGGCTGGAAAAGCTGGCGCCCTTCCGCCGTGATTACCGTCACCATCGCACCGGTGAGACCAATGGCGACGCTCACCTGAAGAATCTCCTGATCGGTCACGAAGTGGTGGTTCCCGTGACGAACGGGAAACTCGACTTCGGACCCTGGCAGCAGGTTTATTATGCGGAGTTCGACGGCCAGCGGCGGAAGCGAGTGCTGATCAAAGTCATTGGGGAGTAGCTGGCCGGACCAGTCGATAGTTGAAGGTCGAAGGTCGAAGAAGGTAGGTCGGGGCGGAAGGACAGGTGGTAGGGGCAATTGTGAATTATGAATTCTGAATTGCCTACTGCCTACTGGTTACTGCCTACTGCCCAGTGCCTACTTCGAGTTAGTGCGGGCAATCCAAAATTCAAAATCTAAGATTCAAGATTATTCAAAATCTAAATCAGAATCCAAAATCCAAAATTATTCGAGTTGCCTTCTGCTTACTGCCTACTACGAGTTAGTGGGGGCAATCCAAAATCCAAAATCTAACATTCAAAATCATTGAAGATCTAAAATTCAGAATCCAAAATCCAAAATCTAAAATCCAAAATCCAAAATTATTCGAGCCGCTTGCCGTCCGCGTCGTAGACTTCCACGGAGCCGTACTTTTTCAAGGTGTCCTTAATCTGCTTGCCATCGCCCACGCAGACAAACTGCATGTGTTCAAGATCGACGTATTTCTTCGCCGCCTGCTCGACGGCTTCCGGGCTTACTCTCGCGACCTCTTCGGGATAGCGGTCCCAGTAGTCTGGAGGCAAGCGGAAGTAATTTGCCGTCATCCAGAAATTCAGCAAAGTGGCAGGTTGCTCGAGCGAGAGCGCAAACCCTGCGACGATGGAGCGGCGAGCCTCGTCGAGTTCCGACTCCGGCGTCTTCTCCGTGCGAATGCGCTTGAACTCCTCCATCAATTCATGCATCGATCCGTCGGTGACAGCATTGCGGACCTCTGTGGAGGCCCTCCAGGCGCCCGGGTAGATATCTGAAGTGAAGTAACTATAAGCGCCGTAAGTGTATCCATGCTTCTCGCGCAGATTCAGAAACAGGCGCGCGCTGGGTCCGCCCCCCAGAACGCGGTTCATGACCGTCAGAGGTACGTAATCCGGGTCGGCGCGCCGCACTGCAAAGTCACCGGCAAGAATGTTGGTTTGAACGGAGTCGGGACGATCGACGAGGGTGATTTTAGTGGGCGCGGGCGGCGATATTTTTCCCAGGTCCGGGGGGGCCACGGGATGGCTTTTCCAGCCTCCGAAGGATTTCTGGACCAGTGAAACGACCTGGTCAAACTGGACGTCGCCGACCACGCCGAGCATGGCGTTGTTGGGAACGTAGTACCGCTCGTGGAAATCCTTGAGTTGCGCCGTGGTCATCGCTTTGATCGATTCGGGCGTGGCTGAAACAATGGAAGCGGCAAAGTCACCATAGAGCACTTTGTGGAACCGTTCCTGGGCCAGGAAGCTCGGCTGCGATCGCTCCTGTTCGACTTGGGCCAGTTGGCGTTTCTGGTATTTGGCAAACTCGTCGGCGGGAAACGTCGGATCCAGGACTACATCACTCATCAGTTCGAGGAGGCGATCCATACTTTCCGAAAGGCCGGAAGCGCTGACCGTGGAGGTGTCAGCACCGAATCCAGCCGAGGCCATGAGACTTGCCCCCAGACCATCAACGTCGGCAGCCAGTTGGGCGCTGGTCCGCTGAGTGGTACCCTCGCGGAGCATTTCCGCCGTAGCTTTGGCCAGTCCCTGCAAGCCCTTGGGGTCGGCCAAAGCGCCGGTTTTCACCCACAGCGTGAAGGCCACGGTAGGCAGCTTGTGTTGTTCAAGCACCAGGACGGTCAAACCGTTGGCGAGCTTCGTTTCACGCGGGCGCGGCAGCTTGACGCGCAGGACTTCCTTGCTCACCGGAGCACGGTTGAGCCGCTGCACCTCTGAGACTGCTGTTCCCTTCTCGCCTCCGGGGCCTTGCGCGCGGGCAGTTGTCCCGGTGAGGTCCACCAAGCAAAATGTGACGAAAAAAATCAATGCAATGCGCTTCATCAACTTCCTCCTCTACTGGGGCGCTGAAAAACCCGTCTGGCCTGTCATTCCGATCCAGGCCCCTTTCTCCGCTCTGATCTTTGCCTATGTCTTCGGCTGGACACAGGGGGCAGAAGTCAGATTCCTAGCCCTCTCCCCTGGGGAGAGGGTGGCGAGCGGAGCGAGCCAGGTGAGGGGTTACTTGGTTATGCTGGCCCATCCGATGGCTCCTCGCCATGCAAGTGACCCCTCACCCGGCCCGCGTCCCGATGAAGTGCATCGGGATCGCGGTCCACCCTCTCCCCTTGGGAGAGGGCAAAGACCCAATCCCCATCCTGCTATCGGCCCGCCGCCGATTTCGCCTGAGAACTTGCGGGCAGGGTAGTCACTACCGCCCGTTGCGAAGTCACCAAGTATTTTTGTGCAGCCTGTTTGACCTGCTCTGCGGTAACGGCGTTGAATTTATCAAAGATAGTATTAATCAGGTCAGGCTCATCGAAATAGGCGGCGTATTGACCCAGCCGCATGGCCGTAAACAGGGATGACTGGCGGCTTTGGATCTGACTCCGCAAGTACTGAGTTCGGGCCTTTTCAATCTCCTGAGTGGTTACGCCGTCCTTTTGCACGGCTTCGATCTCGTCGTAGATGGCCTTCTCGAGGTCTTCCGGCTTAACGCCGGGGCGCGGCGTGGCCGTGATGTAAAGCAGGCTGGGGCCGATTCGCGCCTCCGGTTGCACCTGGATAGAAACCGCGAGTTGCTTCTCCTTCACCAGGCGCTGATAGAAACGCGAGCTTTGACCGGTGCCCAAGATGCTGGCCAGGACCTGCACCTCGAAGTTGTCCGGTGTGTCTCCGGGGGGAGTATGGTAGGAGATCAGGAGCTGGGGGAGGCGGGCCAGTGGGTCATAGACGACCTCGCGTCGTTCACCGTAATGCTCAGGCTCCGCCAAGTCAACCTTCGGAGGCTGTGGCTGCGACGGGATGGCAGCAAAATACTTCTTCACTTTCGCCAAGGTTTCCTGCGGGTCCAGGTCCCCAACCAGGGTCAGCACGGCGTTGTTGGGAGCGTAGTGAGTGCGAAAGAAATCCTTCAGGTCATCCACGCTGGCGGCGTCGAGGTCGGCCATGGAGCCGATGGTGGAATGCTTGTAGGCGAAGTTGTCGTAGGAGAGGTTATCAATCTCGAGCTCTGACTTCCCATAGGGCTCGTTATCGATTCCCAGCCGGCGCTCCTCCTGAACAGCATTACGTTGATTGTCCAGGTTGGCCTGGTTGACCGCCAGGGAGCGCATACGATCGGCCTCGAGGAAAAGCCCCAAGTCCAACTGGTTTTTTGGCAGTTCCTCGAAGTAGTTCGTGCGGTCTTCATTGGTCGTGCCGTTCATTCCACCGCCATTGTTCAAGACCAGGATAAAGTGCTCGCCCTTGCCCACGTTCTCCGAGCCCTGGAACATCATGTGCTCGAAGAGGTGAGCGAACCCGGTCCGGCCGGGGCGCTCATTGCGGGAGCCAACCTTATAGGTGACCGCGATGGAAAAGACCGGCGCGCTATGGTCGGGCGCGATGAGCACGCGCAGCCCGTTGTCGAGCCGCTGGTCGGTAAAGTCCAGCCGGGGGACCTTTGACTGCCCGGCGACCGCCTGGACAACACCCAGGAACAAAGCCAGGAGCAGACCCTGAACGCCATGCTTTCTCATAGGAAATACGCTCCAATACACCAGATTTCTACTGACTGCAAGCCTCCTAGTCTGAGCCATCTTAGACGGAGATTCAAGAAGAAAAGCCACCCTGGGGACACATCAATTCGGCCCGAGTGGTCTCATTTTAACTGTGGTCCCAGTAGGGCCGGTCCCGCAAGGCGGGACCGGCTTGGCCGTCCCCTGCCGCCATGGCGGGGGGGCGGCCCTACATTCTGATTGAGACACCACCCGAGTTCGGCGTTCCGTTCAGGTTAGGCTGAGCATCTGTTAGAATAAGGAGTGCGAGGATGTGGCCCGCAAGTAAGCGGCCGAAGAAATCCCCTCAGTCATGCCGCCTATTATTGAAGTAAAAGATCTCACGAAGGAGTTCCGCACTTTCCGCCGCCGCGAAGGCGTGAAGGGAGCGATCCAAAACCTCTTTGTGCGCGAACACCTGACCGTTCGTGCCGTGGACCACATCAGCTTCGCCATCAATGCCGGTGAAATGGTGGGCTACATCGGGGCGAATGGGGCGGGCAAGTCCACCACCATCAAGGTGTTGACAGGGATTCTTGTCCCCAGCAGCGGCCGGGTGATTTCCAACGGCTATGTGCCGTACCGCGAGCGGCGGCATTACACGAAGCACATCGGGGTTGTGTTCGGGCAGCGCACGCAGCTTTGGTGGGACATCGCGGTCATCGAATCCTTCAAACTCCTCAAAGAACTCTACGAAGTGCCGGAGCAGGACTACCGCCGGCGGCTGGATTTCTTCTGCGAGATTCTCAACCTGAAAGATTATCTTCACACCCCGGTGCGAAAGCTCAGCCTTGGAGAGAGGATGCGTTGTGACCTGGCGGCATCGCTGCTTCACAACCCGCCCCTGCTTTTCCTGGATGAGCCTACGATTGGACTGGACGTGGTTGCCAAAGACCGCATCCGGGAATTCCTAAAAGAGGTCAATCGCACCCAAGGGACAACGGTCCTGCTGAGTACTCACGACCTTTCCGACATCGAGGAGCTTTCCAAGCGAATCATCATCATCGACAAGGGCCACATCCTCTTTGACGGCGACCTGGAAACAATGAAAAAGCGCTTGGCCAAATACAATCAGGTGAAATTCTTCTTGAAGGACCGCTCCCAGGTGGCGGGGCTGGCACAGATCACGAGCAATGGCATTGCCTGTGAGCGTGTTGACGAGCTCACCTACCTGATGCGCTTTGACCGCGACGAGCACTCGACCGCCGAGGTCATCCGCAACCTCGTCAACCAGCTTCAGGTGCGGGACATCTTTGTTGAGGAAGAACCTATTGAGGACATCGTGAAGCGGATCTACCTGAGTGGAGAGGTGGGATGATGGGCGCCGACGCACTCCCCCATCTTTCCGCATGGGAGGGCCGGATGGCGTCGCTTCGGCGCCTCGGGCGGGTCTATGCGGAGTTCATCCGCCTGGGGTTTGTCAACACGCTTGCCTACCGCTTGCGCTACTACACGGGCATCGTAACCTACTTCATCTACGTCACTGTCTACTACTTCATCTGGAAAGCCATTTACGAACACAGTTCCACGATCGAGGGCTTTGACTTCAGCCATATCCTCACTTACATCGCGGTGGGTTGGATCATCCGTTCTTTCTACTTCAACAATGTTGACCAGGACATAGCCAACCAGGTCATCGAAGGCAAGCTGGCCATGGACCTCATCAAGCCCGTCAACATTCAATTCATGTATGTCGCCCAGGCATTCGGGGAGTCCTTGTTTCGCGCCGGGATGCTGAGCCTGCCCACGGCGTTGGTGCTCATGCTCATTTACCCCTTGCGCCGGCCCGCGAGCCTGCACCACTTCATAGCCTTCCTCGCCAGCGTGGTGCTCAGCTTTTTCATCGTGGCCGCCATCAATTTCGCTGTCGGGACGCTGGCGGTGAGGTTGAAGTCTATCCTGGGTCTGCTGCGCGCCAAGTATTTTCTGCTGGAACTCTTCTCCGGTCTGCTTTTGCCGATTTCCTTTTTCCCGGAAGCCTTTCAAAAGCTTTTCAAGCTCCTGCCGTTCCAGTACATCAGCTATATCCCGGTGTTGCTTTACCTCGGGAAAATCAATGGCGGGGCCATCGTCGGATCGCTTGCCCTGCAACTTGTCTGGGTGGTCCTGCTCTTTGCCATCGGGGATGCCATGTGGAGATGGTCGAGCCGGAAGATCACGATTCAGGGCGGATGAGGAAAACAGGCGCCAGGTGTCGGGTGTTGGGTGTCAGGGGCTGGGGAGTAGCGTGGCGTCACGGCTAAACCTCGCCCTCTCCCAAGGGGGAGAGGGTGGACCGCGATCCCGATGCACTTCATCGGGACGCGGGCCGGGTGAGGGGGTCAGTTGCAGGGCGAGCAGGGATCAGACGGGCCAACAAGATGAAAAGGCACTTCAGATTATTCCTACTGTACTTTGCCCAATACGCCAAGGTGCGGTTGGCATACAAGGCGGATTTTTTCATCGCCTTCTTCTCCTCCATGGCCGCTACGGTTCTGGGATTCGGTTTTGTGTGGGTGCTCTTCTCCAAGATTCCCAAGCTGCAGGACTGGTCGTTTTACGAAATCTTATTTCTCTACGGCTTCTCACTGATCCCTCTTGGAATGTTCAACGTCATCAGTTGGAACCTTTACGAGTTCGGGGACCTTTACATTATCCAGGGCAGGTTTGACCGCATCCTGCTGCGGCCTGCGCATACGCTCTTTCAGGTCATCTTCGAAAAGTTCCGGCTGGAATCGTTGCAGGAAGTTGTGACAGGAACGCTGGTGGTCGCCCTCTGTGTCAGACGTTTGCACCTGGCCTGGAAAGTGGCGGATTCTTTCTGGTTTTTGTTGATGGTTATCTGTGGGGCGGTGATTTATCTCGCCGTGTTTCTTATCCTCACGTCGGTATCTTTCTGGTTCGAGGACCGTGTGGGCATCGTGCCGCCGGTCTTCAACATGCTCACCTTCGGCCGCTATCCTCTGACCATTTACAACGTCTTCCTCCAGTTCTTTCTGAGCTGGATCATCCCCTTCGCCTTTGCCTCTTTCTACCCCACAACACATTTCCTTGGGCGGCGAGTGTTCGCTCCTTACTTTTATCTCGTGCCGGCGGTGGCCGTGAGTTTCTTCCTGCTCGCCATTTTTGCTTGGAGCAAGGGGGTGGAGAACTACAGTAGCACGGGATCCTGATTTTCATTGGCGATTGCTGATTGCCGATTGTCGATTGAACCCGAATTCGGAAGTTGGGAGCCGCCGGTCGAGCCGAATCACTTGATTAGAGGCCCGATTGACGCAGATACCGGAGGAACAAAATGGTGCGGGGTCGGGCGTAGGGGCACAGCGCGCTGTGCCCCTACAAGATGTACGTCTAATCGACAATCGACAATCGCCAATCGAAAATCGCCAATTCCCGCCATCCTCGGCCAGGCGACGATCGCAGAAATTCTCCGCAAAGAACGAAGAAGTTTGGAACTAATGCTACAGGGACAGCACCTCGTCGTAGACCTTGAGGGTGGCCTCTGCTACTCGCCGCCAGGAGAATTCCTGGGCCCGCTCCAATCCTTGCTGGATCATCCTCCGGCGCAGCTCCGGGTCCTCGACCGCGCGCAGGACTTTATCCGCAATGTCCTGAGGGTCGTGGGGATCAACATAAAGGGCAGCTTCTCCGCCTGCTTCAGGAAGCGCAGCCGTTCGGGAGGCTACAACCGGCAAGCCATTCGCCATGGCCTCCAGGACGGGAATCCCAAAGCCCTCTTCCAGTGACGGGAAAAGCAGCACGCTTGCCGACTGATACAGAGACTGCAATTCCTCCAGGGCCACATATCCCCGCACTTGCACTCGCGGTCCAAGCCCCTGGCGGCGTATGTAATCGTGGATGGCTCCGCTCCCGTAACCGTCTCCGCCCACCAGAATCAGCCGATAGCGGCCCGGCAGTTTCTCGAGAGCCCGCAGTGCGTTCAGCGTATTCTTGCGGGTCTGAAGGACCCCCACACTCAGAATCATCTCGTTGCCTTCCCCCACCAGCCTCGCCCGAGCCAACAGACGCTCGCCTGGAGACAAAGTCAACGCAGGCGGATCGACCCCCAAGGGGATGATTCGAAGCTTGCTTTCGGGGACCGACGTGTGTGCAAGTAATTGCTCGGCCGTATAACGCGACGATGTGATAACGCGTGTGGCACGCTCCACGGCCTCGAGAAGCAAGCCGGAAAACTTGCGCCGAAAGTCTGCGCTCGAGTACTCCTGACCGGTAATAGGAAAAATGTCAAACACGGTGACGATCTCCCTCCTGAAACGAAACGCCGGAGGGCGCTGCGCCAGGCTATGGAACAATTCCACCTGCCAGGGCAACCAGAAGGTCAAAGGCTGTTGAAACAGCCTTACGGAGAAATGCGATTTTTGAGAACCCGGCGTTGAGGCAGGACGCAAGAACTCCCGGCGCCGGGCAAACCGCGACAGACGATAGCAGAGCAAAAACCGGTGCGGAGTCTCGAGCGTGGCAAGGGCTTCGATCAGCTTACGGGAATATACTGCGATGCCCGACGGTTTGGGCTCGACAGCGTAGGTAGCATCCAGTCCGATAGTCGCCATCAGTGAGCAACCAGATTATTGCAGACAGTAGCCTCAATACCGTTCACATAAGGGGTGTTCAGGAAACTCCTTCCCAATTTGTTCCGGGGTGACCCCCTCGCCCGTCCCGATCAGATCGGGACACCCCCTCCCCCGAGGGGGAGAGGGGAGTAAATTCAAATTGACGGCTCCCCTCTCCTCCTTGGGTGAGAGGGGCAGGGGGTGAGGGGGTTCTAGGGTCGAACAGTGAACAGCCTCCTTGACGAAGCTCAAGTGAACAACATTGACAGTAACTCTGCTCCCACAAGGAATGGATGTTCGGCTGTTGGCGGGCGGCTGTCAACTATGAATTTTCAGTGGCTCAGCAGGAAGGTGGTGAGTCCGCCACATCTTCCAACCCGTATTCTTTCAATTTTCTGTAGATGGTTGTCTTTCCAATACCGAGTAATTTCGCGGCACGGAGTCGGTCGCCTTTGGTCGCCTCGAGCGCCTGAAGTATGGCTCGCTGCTCGAGCGCGTGGAGAGTCGCGAGCGTCTGTGGGTCGTGGCGCGGCTCGGCCACCAAATAGAGGAGGTTCGAGGGCAGATCTACCACTCGGATTTCAGGCGCACTTCCCAGCGCCAGGGCGCGTTGGATGCAGTTTTCCAGTTCCCTGACGTTGCCCGGCCAATCGTAGCTCATCAGGCGCGCCATGACCTCGTCCGAAACACCCGTGATACCGCCCAGGTCAGCTTTGTGCTTGTCGAGAAAAAATCGAACCAGACCGCGAATGTCCTCCCGGCGCTCGCGGAGTGGCGGCAACTTGATGGAAACAACATTGAGCCGGAAATACAGCTCTTTTCGGAAAGTGCCGCGCTTGATGGCGACCTCAAGGTCCTGGTTCGTGGCAGCGACGATTCGCGCCTTCACCTGTATCCGCTCGTTGCTGCCCAGGGGCTTGATTTCACGCTCTTGGACAGCGCGCAAGAGTTTCGATTGAAGCTCGACAGGAAGCTCCACAATTTCATCCAGAAACACAGTCCCTTCGCCGGCGGCTGCCAGCAAGCCCTGCCGGTCGTGAGTCGCCCCAGTAAAAGCTCCGCGAACGTGGCCGAACATTTCGCTCTCAATCAAGGTCGGCGTCAGCGCGCCACAGTCTATCGGTACGAACGGCTGGTCGCCCCAAGGGCCTTTCGCGTGAATCGCGCGCGCCACCAGTTCTTTTCCCGTCCCGCTTTCCCCAAGGATCAGGACGGGGTCCCGCTTCACAGCCACTTTGGCGATGAGGTGGTAAACCTTCTGCATTCGTGCTGAGGCGCCACTCAAACCCGCGTAGTTGCCTTGATATTCATCGGAGTAAACACGCGATGCTGGCTGTGGAATTCCCATTTGCTCCCTACTCGCGACTTCCGGAGTCTGGTGAACTCTTCGAAAACCCTGTCGAAGGCTGCCCGCATGGGTGTCCGGCGATTGCCAGGACTCTCACCGGCAATCTCTGTGAGCTGCCCACACCACCAGAGCAGTTTAACTCCCCATTACACGCGAGGAGAAGACCTAGTAACTGGCTAATATACACATGTAGGCGTGAACAGTCAAAAGGGAATGAGTGCTGGCATAGCCCTGGTACATCGTATCCCCCCTGTGGGATTGAAGTGTGTGAGTGAGTGGAGGAGGAGAGAGATGGCTGCCTTGGTGGGGGGGGACCAAGGCAGCCGCCGGTGGGGGTAAAATCAGCGCCCTATGCCGGCTCCCGTCCCCTACTTCGATGTGGTCCGTCACATGAAGAACGCTTTTAATTATCGCCTCCAACTGGTCACCTACG